>ERZ773060.18-NODE-18-length-125227-cov-752.86_pt1 | contig 125227 bp, 93 predicted proteins | sample MGYA00580628_ERZ773060 | MGnify/ENA primary metagenome ERZ773060 (study PRJEB29015, sample SAMEA2738019) | human oral metagenome | biome: human oral; feature: human-associated habitat; material: dental | place: China | collected 2045 ... | reverse complement strand
GCATCAACCCCTACCTCTAACCAACCCCGCTTACACAAAAACATTGACAGGCTCCGCCATCGAGAATATACCCCATGAATAAGCCTCAGTGTCCGAAAAACCTGAGGCACTCCACCCCTGCCCGGACACCGACGCGCCAACCCCACCTACACCCTCGATTGTGAAGAGCCACCGAAGGACTGCACGCCATGATCACGCCCGTTTTCCGTCCTCTCGCAGACGACGAGACACCGCTGCTCGAGCGAGCGACCCTGGGCAACCTCAACTGGTGCGGGGAGCGGTTCACCGTCTCCGACCTCCACACCACCACTGACTTCGCCCACTACACGGCCGTCGACCCGGCCCGGGGCGACTTCGGAATCGTCGCGACGGTCGAGGACGCACCCGTGGGAGTCGTCTGGGCGGTCTTCCTGCCCAGCGACTCACCGGGGTACGGCTTCATCGATGACGAGACCCCCGAGATCAGCGTGTGGGTCGACGCGCCCTTCCGGGGCCAGGGGATCGGGCGGCGGCTGATACGGCAGATGATCAGCGAGGCGCGCGAACGCGGCCTCGCCTCGCTCTCGCTGTCGGTGGAGCAGGGCAACCATGCCGAACGCCTCTACTCCTCCGAGGGCTTCGTCCACGTCGACGGCAGGGAGGACGCCGGAGTCATGGTCGCAAGGCTGACCAGCCCGCCGCACCGACCAGGAGCACCGGACGGGCTTGCGATGGATTGACGGCTCCCCGCAGGCCGAGTGGAGCCGGACTGCTCCACGACTCCCGCACACGGCGAGACTCGTCCACAACACCGCTGAACCATGCCATGGCTGAGGGCTGCTTGCGCCACTGAGCCCCCGCGAACAAACCCCGTGGCCCTGTGGAGCGCGGATCGGCTGGTGGGCGACGGCCGGGAAGGCACCAGAGATCGTGGCCGAAGGCGCGTCCGGTGGCAGACAGGGCCCGCCGATCGAGCGGGCTCCTGTCGGCCGTCGCGCCGGGAGCCCGAGGACCGGCTCGGACGCCCGGACCACGCCCGATGCATACTGACCGCGTGCATGCACTGGTCTGGGTCACCGGCGCCCTGGGGGCGGTCTGCGCAGCGCTGTGCGCACTGACGATCGTGCTGCGCCGCCGCCTCGTCCTGCTGCGCGCCGACAACGAGTACCTCCGCGGAGCCGTCAGGCACCGCATGGAACGCCCCCAGCTCTTCTCCCACGAGGTGCGCACCCCGCTCGCCCTCATCCGGGGCGCCGCCGAGCTGCTCCTGGAGGGAGCCCCCGGCCCGCTCACCGAACGCCAGCGGGAGTTCATCGAGACGATCGCCGACAACAGCGCGCAGATGACGCAGCTCTCCGAGACGATGCTCACCGAGGCGCGCATCGAGGCCCAGCTGCTCTCCCTGCACCGCGAGCGCATCGAGATCCGCTCGCTCGTGCGCCAGACGATCTCGCAGCTGCGCCACTTCACGCGCATCCCCATCGAGCTCGACAACACCGGCCCGCGCATCGTCCTCGACGGGGACCCCGCCCTGCTGCGCCAGGCGCTGTGGAACCTCGTCAACAATGCGGTGCGCCACGCGGGCCCCGGCGCGGCCATCACGGTGCAGGTCACCACGGCCGACGACACCGTCGTCGTCGCCGTCACCGACGACGGGTCGGGCATGACCGAGGCCGAGCGCGCCCGGCTGTTCCGGCCCTTCAGCGCGCCGATCGGGCAGGACGAGGGGCGCGGCACCGGCCTGGGCATGCTCGTCGCCCAACGCGTCGTCGCCGCACACGGGGGCCGCATCCTCGTCGACACCATCGACGGGCGCGGCACCTCGATCCTGTGCGCTCTGCCGCTCGGGACGGCCCCCTGGCCCGGCACAGACGCTCCCCCGACCGCGCCGGGCGCCTCCGGGGCGACGGCCCGCGAGCGGGAGGCGGCGCCATGAGTCCCACGGCCCTGGTCGTCGACGACCAGACGCAGATGGTCTCGATCGTCGCCTTCGCCCTCGAGACGCAGGGCTTCACCTGCCTGACAGCGCACAGCGCCGAGCAGGCATGGGCCGTCCTGACCCGTCGGCGGGTCGACATCGTCATCCTCGACATCATGCTGCCGGGCGCCTCGGGCATCGCCCTGTGCGAGCGCATCCGGGCCACGAGCGGGACGCCGGTGATCCTGCTCACCGCCAAGGACAGCACGGACGACCGCATCGCCGGGCTCCTGGCCGGCGCCGACGACTACCTCACGAAACCGTTCAGTCCCCGCGAACTGGCCCTGCGCGCGCAGGCCGTCCACCGCCGGGCGCAGGGCGGCGCCGGGGACGGGCTCCTCGTCAACGGCCCGCTCGTCATCGACACCGTCCGGCGCCGGGCCACCTGGGACGGCAGGGTGCTGCACGTCTCCGACGTCGAGCTGCGTCTGCTCACCGCGCTGGCCCGCCACAAGGGGGAGGTCGTCACCTGGAGCACGCTGCTCAACGAGGTCTGGTTCACCGAGTCCGGCAGTGGCGGCCGCGAGATGATCAAGACGACCGTCTACCGCCTGCGCCAGCGCCTGGACACCGAAGGGCGTCCTCTCATCGTCACCGTTCGCGGCATGGGCTACCTCATGCCCGACCAGGACCCCCGGTGAGACGCCCGAACCGCGCCCGGCTGCTCGCCCGGATCGGCGGGGCCCTCGTGCTCTGCCTCGTCATGACCGCCTCGGCGACGATCGTCGTCTCCCATGCGCGCGGCCCCCATCTGTCGGTGCTGTGCTCCTCGATCGAGGACCTCTGCCAGGAGTGGGGCCGCGTCTTCCGCGAGCGCACCGGCATCACCGCGACCATCACCCGCCGCTCGGCCGGTGAGGCCCTCACCCTCATCAGCCAGTCCGACAACCAGTTCGACCTGTGGATGGGCGGGCCCGCCGAGATGTACGTCCTGGGCGCCGAGCGGGGCCTGTTCCTCGACCACGTCCCGGCCGGCGCGGAGCACGTGCCGGACGGGCGCAAGGATCCGGACGGCGCGTGGACCGGCATCTACCAGGGCGTCCTCGGGTTCTGCTCGAACAGCGAGGTGCTCGCCCGGGCCGGACTCGACGCGCCGCGGCGCTGGGACGACCTGCTCGACCCCCGTCTGCGGGGCCTCGTCTCGGTCCCGAACCCGAACCTGTCGGGCACCGGGTACACGATGGTCGAGACCCAGGTGGCCAGGCTCGGCTCGGACGCGGCGATGGACTGGCTGTCGCGCCTGGACGTGAACGTCCTGCAGTACACCTCCTCGGGCCTGGCGCCCTCGGGGGTGGTGGCGCGCGGCGAGGTGGCCGTGGCCGTCACCTTCACCCAGCACTGCGCCAAGCAGATCGACCAGGGCCACGACGAGCTGACGATCACCTACCCGGATGACGCCACCGGCCACGAGATCGGCGCGATCGCGGTCCTGGCGGGCACCGACCAGCCTGCCGCCGCTCAGCGCTTCGAGGGCTTCATGCTCTCGGCGGACGGCCAGTCGCTGGGCGGCGAGACCGGATCGAGCCAGTTGCCGGCCCGCGACGACCTCGGCCACGACGAGCGGCTCGCCCTGCCGTCCGGGACGTCCCTGGTCGAACTCCCCCTGGCGGAGGCTGCGGCGCGGCAGAGGGAGCTCATCGGGCTGTTCGACGAGAGGGTGCTGTCGTGAGGCGGCGCGGCCGGCCGCCCCGCGCCCCGCGGCGGGGTCCCGCCGGCGGACGGGCGCTCGTCGGGGCGTTCCGGGGTCTCGGTGCCGCGGCGATCGGGGCCCTGCTGTGGCCGGCGCTGACGGTGCCGTTCGTCCCGGCGGGGCGCGCGGCCCTGGCCGACGCCGTCGTCCACCAGCACCGCCTCGTCGTCGACACGCTCGTGCTGGCCCTCGTCACGGCCCTTGCCGGGACGATCGGCGGCGCGCTGACGGCCGGCGTCCACCACCACTTCCGCTTCCGCGGGCGCGGGCTGCTGCACCTCATGCTGCTCAGCCCGCTGCTCCTGCCCCCGGTGGCACCCGCCATCGCGCTGCTCGAGCTGTGGGGCCACAACGGGTTCGCGACGCGCCTCCTCGGCTGGCGCTCGGTGCCGGTCTACGGCTTCACCGGCCTCGTCATCGCCGAGGTGATGACGCTGCTGCCGCTCGCCCATCTCATGACCCTCGTCGGTCTCTCGAACCTGGACGGCTCCCTCACCGACCAGGCGCGCGACATGGGCGCCTCCGAGGCCCGCGTCCTCGCCCGGATCGTGCTGCCGGGCATGCGCGGGGCGCTGGCCGGCGTCTTCCTGCTGCTCGTGGCCCACGCGACCGTCGACATCGCCAACCCGCTGGCCCTCGGCGGCAGCTACCCGGTGCTCAGCACCAGGCTCCGCGAGGCGGCCGCCGGCGAGGACGACATGACGGCGGCCGGCGCCTACGGGCTGATACTCCTCGTCATCTGCGCCCTGGCGGCACTGGCCATGCCGGGGCGGGATCACCGCCCGTTCCAGGAGCGGCTGCGCCGCCGCCGCCGGGTCCCGCCGTCCGGTGTGCGGGACCGCGTGCTCGTCGCGGCGGCCTGGGCGCTCGCCTCGGTCGAGGCGCTGCCGCTGGTCGTCTGCGCCGCGGCCTCGGTCCTGGCGGACGTCGACTCCCCGCGGCTGACCGGCCGGCACTACGCCGAGCTGATCACGAGCGGCACCGCGCGCCTGGCGGCGGCGGATTCGCTGCTCGTGGCGGCCGCGGCCGTCGTGGCGTCGACGAGCATCGCCCTCGCCGCCGTGGCGGTCGCTCCGCGCACCGGGTCGGCGAGCATCTCGCGCGCGCTGCTCGCCTCGTCCGCCCCGGTCCTGCCCCTGGCCCTCGGCGCCCTCCACTGGTGGCGCGCCCCGGAGTGGGGCGCGACCTCGGGCTGGGCCGCCCTCGGACTGGTCGCGACCATCATGACGATCGGCTCGGCCCCGATGATGATCGTCCTGCTGCGGCAACGACTGGCCGCGATGACGCCCTCGGCCGCCGAGTCCGCCGCGGGCCTGGCCGTCCGGGTGCGCCACGTGATCCGTCCGCTCGTCGTCCCCCACCTGGCCCCGGTCGTGCCGGCCATGCTCGTCGTCGCCCTGGCCGTGGCGGTCAACGCGCCGTCCCCGGTCATCCTGTTCGGCGGCGCCGACACGCCCTTCCTCGCGACGTGCATCATCACCGACGTCGAGGCGGGGCAGCTCGGCCGGGCGAGCGCCCTGGCGACGACGACCGCCGCCCTGCTGGGGCTGCTCGGCGGCTGCGTCACCGTGCTCGTCGCCCCGCCGCGTCGGCCGGCCGTCCCGGACGACGGGGGCCCGACGTGAGGAGGCGGCAGTGAGGGCGATCGGCATCACCAAGACCTTCCCGGGCATGACGCGTCCGGCGCTGCACGACGTGACGATCGGGGCGGGGCCGGGCGAACTGCTCGACCTCATGGGGCCCTCCGGTTCGGGCAAGTCGACGCTCGTGACGATCATCAACGGTTTGACGAAGCCAGACGCCGGCAGGGTCGTCATCGGCGGCGAGGACGTCACCGACCGTGCGCCGAGCCGACGGCCCACGACGACGATGTTCCAACAGGACAATCTCTTCCCGGAGATGAGCGTGGCCGGCAACGTCGCCCACCCGCTGAGGCTGGCCGGGGCGTCCCCTACGCACGTGCGGGACCAGACCGAGGTGATGCTGCTGCGCCTGGGGCTGGCGGGCGTGTCCGACGCGCTGCCGCGGCACCTGTCGGGCGGCCAGCGCCGCCGCGTCGCCCTGGCCAGGGCGCTCGTCTCGCGTCCGGCCGTGCTGCTCCTCGACGAGCCGCTGTCCGGGCTGGAGCAGGGGCTCAAGGCCGGCCTTCTCGAGCTCATCGACCAGATGCGCCGGCGTCTGGGCATGACCGTCATCCACGTGACGCACGACACCCCGCTCGCCCTGGCGACGGCCGACCGGATCATCGTCCTGGACCGCGGCCGGATCGCCGACGAGGGCGCGCCGCGCGACGTCTACCAGCGGCCGACGAGCTCCTTCGTCGCCTCGTTCCTGGGCGCCTCGAGCTTCCTCGACGTCCGGGTCATCGGCCCGGGCGATTCGGCCTCGACGCGCCGGGTGGACGTCCTCGGCACCGCGATGACGGTGGCGGGGCCGGCGACGGTGCCGACCGCGGCGGGCCGCGAGGCGACCCTCCTCGTCCGCCCGAACGCCCTGTCCGTCGTCCCGGCGAGCGGCACGACGACGGTCATGGGTCAGCCCGAGCCGTCCGGGATGCTCGGCATCGTCCAGCGCAGGCTCTACCGCGGCGAACGGATGGAGTACCTCGTCGAGACCGAGCGGGGCTCGGTGCTCGGCACCGGCGACCTGTGGGGGCCGGCGCTGGAGCGCCACGAGCCGGCGCGGCTGGTCCTCCACCCCGAGCGGCTGTGGCTGCTCCCCCGCTGAGGGCACCGCCACGGTGACAGGGCTGTGACCAACCGTGACCGCCGGTGATCGACTCCCGCCTCGCGCGCGGCCGACGATGGGATCCAACGCCGCTCATCCGAACGGCCCTCACCACTGGAGCCGCACATGTCCACGACCTCGATGACACGACCCGGCGGGGAACGGTCCTGGCTGGCCGCGCCGCCGCCCGCTCCCCGCCTCCCCGACGACGAGGCGAGGCGCCGCTACCCGCGCCTGCGCTTCCAGGTGTTCATGGGCATCTTCATCGGCTACGCGGGCTTCTACCTGATCCGCAACAACATCTCACTGGTCTCGAAGATCCTGCTCGACGGCGGCCGGATCAACAAGACCGGCATCGGCCTCATCGCCAACGCCGTCCTCATCGCCTACGGCTTCTCGAAGTTCTTCATGGCGATGATCTCGGACCGCTCGAACGCCCGCTACTTCATGCCGCTGGGCCTCGTGCTGTCGGCCGTCGCCAATCTCGTCGTCGCATTCGTCCCGGCCGTGTCGGGCTCGCTGGCCGTGTTCGCGATCGTCATGTTCATCAACGGCTGGTTCCAGGGCATGGGCTGGCCGCCGGCCGGCCGCGTCCTCGTGCACTGGTTCAGCACCAACGAGCGCGGCTGGAAGACCTCGATCTGGAACTGCGCCCACAACGTGGGCGGGATGGGCGTCGGCGCGGCAGCCGCCTGGGGTCTGGCGCTGACCGGCGACGACTGGCACGCGGCCTTCTGGCTGCCCGCCCTCATCGCCATCGTCGTCGCCGCCGTCGCCTTCGCCCTCATCCGCGACACGCCCGCCTCGGTGGGCCTGCCCCCGATCGAGGAGTACCGCGACGACCCGGCCAAGGTCGCCTCCGACACGAGCGAGCTCGAGAGGCTGAGCTACTGGCGGATCGTCATCGAGCACGTCTTCAAGAACAGGGCGATGCTCCTGCTGGCCTTCGCCAACGTCTTCGTCTACGCCCTGCGCTACGGCGTGCTGAGCTGGGCCCCCACCTACCTCTCCCAGGTGCACAGGGTCTCCGTGGCCAAGGGCATCGCCGGCTTCTCGCTGTTCGAGCTGGCCGGCCTGGTCGGCACGCTGGCCTGCGGCTGGGCCTCGGACCGGATCTTCAGGGGGAACCGCACCCGCACCGGTGTCACCTTCCTCACCGGGGCGGGCGTCTTCCTCGTGCTCTACTGGCTGGCGCCGGTGGGCACCCCCTACTGGCTGCTCATGGTCCACCTGTTCTTCATCGGCGCCTTCATCTACGGCCCGGTCATGCTCATCGGCCTCCAGGCCATCGACATGTCGGCCGCCCATGTGGCGGGCACCTCGGCCGGCTTCACCGGGCTGTTCGGCTATGTGCTCGGCGCGACGATGGCCTCGACCGGCGTCGGCTACGTCGCCGAGCACTTCGGCTGGTACGTCACCTACGGCATGCTCGTGGCCTTCGTCGTCGTCGCCGTCATCCTCCTGGCCCTCATCGGCCCCGAGGAGAGACGCCTCATCGAGGCCCATCGGGTGAGGAGCGGTCGGCAGTAGTCCGCTCCGCCCGGACGAGCAGAGCGGCCGGCGGGCCCTCGACGGTCCCCGCCGGCCCACCAGTCGACCGGTCGGTCCGGGCGGCGCGGCGGCCTATGCTGTGGTCGACGGCGCGTTCCGGGCGCGTCGCCGGGACGAGAGGCAGGGAACCATGGCGAGCACCCCCGAGGGCGTCCGCGCCGGCGCGGACGCCGCACCCGGTCCGTCCGGCACGGCGCCGGCCGGGCTGGACGGGGAACGGCGGAGGTTCTCGGCCGGGGCCCGGGTGGCACTCGTCCTGGTGAGCCTGCTCGGCGGGCTCCCCGTGCTCGGCATCGGGGCGGGCGCGGCCTTCCTCGCCGTCCAGACGGCGCGGATGGACGCCTACAACGACGCCCGGGCCGCGCAGGCCCAGCAGACCGTCCTCGAGCACTGCGCCCGCACGTACGGCTTCACCCCCGAGATCACCAGTCGCGAGGGGCGCTCGAAGCTGAACGGCGTGGACCAGATCGGCCACATCGGCATACCCCGCGACCGCACCGTCGCCTTCGAGGCCGCCCATGACGGCACCGCCTTCCAGATCGAGGCCGACTACGCTCCCGACGGCTCCGACCCCTTCGAGGTGCCCGAGGGCCCGATCGACGCCACCATCGACCGCCTGCGCGACAACTACCAGGCCGATGAGATCATCTCGGGCGTCTACACCGAGGTGGTCGCAGTACTCGGGCTGCCGGCGCCGGCGTCCACCAATGCGGCGACCATCAAGCGCACCGAGATGCTCACCGACGTCCACTACGACGGCACCAATGCGCGAGAGGCGTTCGGCGCGACGGATGCCGGCGCCCTGGGGACGCTCGAGCTGCTCTACGGTGCGGACGTCGATCTCGACGAGACCCGGGTCAGGGCCGATGGCCTGCTGCCCGAGGGGACGGGCGGTCACCCGGTCGAGTTCTGGTGCGACATCTACCAGCTGCGGGCCGGCGCCGACCCGGCCCAGTGGGACTGGACGCGCGATCCCAAGGACTACTACCCCATCACCCGCAGCGTGCTGGGGATCTCGCCGCCCCTGTCCATGCCGAGACGGCCCGGGGAGTGGCCCGAGGAGCAGGGAGTGGGCACGACCTACATCACGGACTCCCAGCTCGCGTACTGGGAGTCGACGCACTTCATCGCGCTGTTCGCGCCCGTGACGCCCTCCGAGCTGCCGGGCGACCTCGACTGGTCGGAGACGGCCCGACTCACCGGGGGCACGAGCCACGACCCGGTGGGCACCGTCCACCGGGTGAGCACCTCCGAATCCGAGCGGATGTCCGGGCAGTGGGTCGGGCCCGCCGATGACACGGTCTACATCCCCGCCTCCCTCATCGACGACTACCTCGGGCAGGGCTACCGCGACGCAGCGATGCTCATCTTCGATCCCTCGGTCGAGGTCGGGACCCCCTACGACGTCGAGTCTCCCGTGCGCTGCGGCGACTACTACGTCATCGACAGGCCGTTCCACAAGGGCGAGTACTTCACGCTCGCCCTGGCCCGGTGAGCGCCCCCGTCAGGAGGCCGAGCAGCAGGCCGGTGACCTCCTCGGGGGCGTCGACGGTCACGAGGTGGCCGGCGCCGGGGATCTCGTGGAGCGCGAGCCCGTCATGGGCGGCCCAGCGGCGCATCGAAGCGCGCACGTCCGCGGCGTCGGCTGCCCCGCAGACGAGCAGGGTCGGCACGCCGACGCGCTGGTCGGGATCGGCGCCCAGCTCCTCATCGACCACGACCAGCGTCCGACGGAGCAGGCCGGCGGGCAGCGCGGCGAGGCTGCGCAGCGCCAGAGCGCGCCCTCGCGGGGTCGTCGACGACGAGTCGGCCAGGCGACGCAGCGCTGCCCGACCGGTCGGGCACCGCGGCAGCGCCCGCCGGAGGACCCCCGGCGGCCGCGGTCCGGTCGGACGGTCGGCGTTCCAGGCGGCGCCGAGCGCCGCCAGGGCGCTCACGCGCTCAGGGTGGCCTCGGGCCAGACCCTGAGCGATGGCGCCGCCGAGCGCCTGGCCGACCAGCGCCGCACGGTCCATGCCGAGCTCGTCCATGACCGCCAGCACGTCCCGTTCGAGCACCCCGGCGCTCGGGGCCGTCGCGCTCGGGCGCGAGCGCCCATGCCCGCGAAGATCCGGCACGGCAACTCTGAAACCCGCATCGACGAGGGGCATCACCTGGTCGTCGAAAACGGCCCGGTCCATCCCCGCACCGTGCAGGAGCATCACGGCCGGACCGGCGCCCCGGACCCGTCCCATGAGGACGCAGCCCGCGGTGCGCACCGCGAACTGCTCGTCGTGTCCGTCCATCTCGACCTCCTGGGCCATCTCAACCCTTAGGGGTGATTCTGCCAGTCCCTCACCCGGACGCGCGAATTCTCGGGCGCCCGCCGGGAGTGCGGGCGCTGTGAGTGCCGGCCGACGGGTGGGGCGCCATTGCCCGACTACCTACCGAAGCGTAGGTTTGATGGTGTTTCCGGGATCGATCCGCTCGCGGGGCCCGAGGGGAGCGCCGGCCCGCGTCGCTCCGGACCACCGGCCATCAGCACGAAGAAGGACGCAGATGACGCTGCCCATCGAGGCCCCCAACACCGACTACGACACGGCGGCCCTGCGCGAGGTCGTCGAGCGCCGATTCACCTGGGCCGCCGGCTTTGAACGCAATGCGCACCGCTACGCGCACCGCACGGCCATGACGGATCTGCCCAGCGGCCGCGTCTGGACCTACGCCGAGCTGGGCGCCGATGCGGGCCGTCTCGTGGCCGGCCTCGCCGCCCACGGCGTCGGAGTCGGAGACGTCGTCGCCCACCAGCTGCCCAACTGCCCCGAGTTCGCCCTCCTGTACATCGCCGCGCAGGGGCTGCGCGCCGTGAGCTCGCCCATGAACTTCAGGCTGGCCCCCGGCGAGACCGCCTACGCGCTCGACCAGCTGCGCCCGGCCGTCTACGTCTACGACACCGAACGCTCCGAGCAGACCGCCGAGTCCCTGGCCAAGGCCGATTTCCGGCCCAGGGTGCTGATCGGTGCCGGCGGCGGCGCGCTGCTGCCCGGAGCGATCCGCTTCGAGGAGCTCTGCGCCGAGCAGGCCCCCGTCTTCACCGCCCCGGCCGACGGCTCCACCTGGGACGAGACGAGCCGCCTGTTCACCTCGGGCACCACCGGCATGCCGAAGGCCGTTCCGCTCACGAGCTTCAACGAGGTGCTCACCGCGCACGACGTCATCATGCACTTCCCGGTGAACCCGCACGACCGCACGCTCAACATGTCGCCGTGGTTCCACCGGGGCGGCAACTACTGCGCCGGTCCGAACACGATGTTCTACGTGGGCGGCGAGGTCGTCATCATGCCCAAGTTCGACGCTGGAGCCGTGCTCGACGCCGTCGAGGAGCACCGGCTGACCTACCTGGTCGGCGCCCCGACGAATCTGGAGCGCCTGGCCGACGCGCAGGAGGCCGGACCGCGCGATCTGTCGAGCCTGCACGGCATCATCACGATGGGCGCCCCCCTGGAACGGGCCGCCGCCATCCGCTACCAGGACGTGCTCACCCCACGGCTGGGCAACGGCTACGGCGTCACCGAGACCTTCTGGAACACCTTCCTGCGCCCCTACGACGTCACCGACATGCCGGGCACCGCCGGTCAGGCCTGCATCGACGACGACGTCGCCGTCGTCCGCGTCTTCGAGGACCGCGTCGCCGAGCCCGACGAGCTGGCCGCCAAGGACAACACCGAGGTCGGCGAGGTCATCATGCGCTCGGTCAAGGCCGGCTACGCCTACGCCGACAACCCGCGCGAGCAGAAGAAGAAGTTCCGCGACGGCTGGGTCTACCCCGGGGACCTGGCCACCTGGGACGAGAACGAGACGATCACCATCGTCGGCCGCAAGGACGACATGATCATCTCCGGCGGCGAGAACGTCCACCCGGTGCAGGTCGAGGAGGCCCTGGCGGGCCATCCGGGCGTCGCCGCGGCGGCCGTCACGGGCCTGCCCGACACGGAGTGGGGCCAGCTCGTGGCCGCCTACGTCGTGTCCCGTCCCGGCTTCTTCACCGACCGGCAGGCGGCCGCCACCGAGCTCGACCGGTTCTGCAAGGACAGCGACGACCTGGCGAACTACAAGCGCCCGCGCCGCTACGCCTTCGTCGACGAGCTGCCGATGACCGCGACCGGGAAGAAGAAGCACTTCGTGCTGCGCGGCCAGGCCCCGAGAGATGAGGACGACGGTCTTTTCCTCAAGCCGTGAGACTCGGGCCGGCCGGGCCCGGTGGGTCGCGCGCCGGGCGCTGCGCAGCGGCCCGCAGGCGCCCCGGCCTGCGGCGGGCCGGGTCCCTCAGATCATGCCGAGGGCCTGGCCCATGAGCACGGCCGAGGCCCGGTCGTGGACGCCGAGGCGCTTGTACATCTGCTTGGCGGTGGAGCGGATCGTCTCCTTGCCCAGGCCGAGGTCGGTGGCGATGCGGCCGAGCGTCTTGCCCTCGGCGAGGCCCCGGAGCACATCGACCTGCCGCGGCGTGAGGCGGACGGCACCGGCGGACGGCCAGTCCCCGGGCCCGTCCACGCGCAGGCCGGCGAGTTCCCGGTAGGGCCGCCCGACGGCCTCGAGGACGGGCCGGCGCGCCGCGTCGGGCAGCAACGCCACCGCGCCGAGCGCCTCGGACCAGTCGTAGAGGCGCAGGATCATGCCCGCCAGGTCGTCGGGGTCGGGCCCGCCGGCCACCGCGCCGAGCTTGAGGCCGTAGGCGATCATCCGCCAGCGGCTCGTCGTCGTCGACATCGCCAGGACGCGATCGACGAGGGCGCGCACCGTCTCCCGGTGGCCCTGGACGAGCTCGACCGAGGCGCGGATGACGAGCGCCATCTCGGACGGGATCGACCCGTCCTCGAGCCGGCGCTGGGCCTCGTGCAGCCGGCCCTCGCGCGCATCGATCATGGCGAGGGTGGCGTGCAGGGGCCACCACTCGAAGGGCCACAGGTCGCTCCACCGGGCGCGCCCGAGGAAGGCCTGGAGCCACTGGTAGGCCGGCAGGGTGCCGCGGTTGACGAGCAGCGCCCACCCCTCGGCCTCGACCTGGAGCGGGGCGAACGGGGCGTTCGGCGAGATCTCGGCGCTCGACAGGCCGTCGGCGTCCCAGTCTTCGCCGTAGCGGGAGGCGATGCGGATGAGCTGTTCGGGCAGTTCGTCGCGGGAGCCGCTGATGGCGACCAGCCGCCCGTACTCCTCGATGTAGAGGCGGGCCTGCTCGTGGAGGGCCGTCTTGCCGGAGAGCACGGCGTTACGGGCGGCCATGCCGAGCATGAGGCCCGGGTAACCGACGACGTCGACGCGGCTCCGCGCGCAGATGCTGGCGGCCATGCCCAGGCAGGCCTGGGCGTCGGACAGCAGCGCGGTGAAGAGCATGCCATCGGCCATGCCCATGAGGCACATCGCGAGGACCGCCGAGTCGTCCGTGAAGCGGGCGTCCAGGCGGCGGTGCCGCGTGCAGGCCTCCAGGTGCCGGGAGACGTGCTCGGTGAGCACGCTCTCAGCCGACAGCGCGAAGCGCCGCACGTCCTCGACCGAGTCGGGGCGCAGGGTGCTCAGGCCGAGCGCGAGCCTGCCCCTCAGCTCCTTGATGAGCGGGTGGACGGACTGCTCGTCCTCGCCGTCGACGAGGTGGGCCAGTTCGAGCCAGGGCAGCGGCAGGAACGGCGCGTTGGGCCGCCAGGTGCCCAGCAGGAACTCGCGGGCGTAGGCGATGTGCGTCCACACGGCGGGCACCTGGTCGCCCCAGGCATCGGCGAGTCCGAGGCGCTCGTTCGAGGCGAAGGTCGCCAGGATGTGCATCGAGGCGGCCAGCACCCGGTCGAGCAGGGACCAGTCGCGGATCATCGTGAGGATGCAGATGCGCACCGCGTCGGGCACGGGGACGGTGCGGTCGGCCATCGCCATCCGGAGGCGCCGGCGCCAGAGGCGGGCCGGGCTGTCCGGGTCGATCATCATGCGCTCGACGAGCTGGGCGGCGAGGAGGATCGGGAAGCCGGGCTCGCTCGTGCCGGGCCGTGTGATCGCGCCGTTGAGCCGTGCCCGGCGCACCTCGGCGGGGGTGATCCTGCGGTTGAGCAGGTACGAGGAGATGCCGGCCATCATCGGTTCGGAGATGAAGTACGCCCAGGCGTGCAGGAGGACGAGCGGCTCGTCGGCCAGGCGGGGGTAGGCGCGGTCGGCCCAGGCGGCGGCCGCGTCGGCGCTCCGGCCGGGCGCGGGGAGGGCCCCCATCCGCACCCACTGCTGCGTGAGGTCCCGGTCGTCGTGGGCGTCGAGGTCGAGGAGGAAGGCCTCGAGGAGCGCCGGGACGCCGCCGGTCACGCGCAGCGCGCGGAAGCGCCAGGCGCTGTCGACGGCCTGCGCGGGGCCGATCTCGGCGAGGGTCTGTGAGTCGATGACGAGCGAGCTCGACCCGAGGACGACGTCGAACATCGCGTCGAGGTCGGCGCCGGGCCGCCTGTCCACGGCCGCCGCCACGATGATCGAGTGCTGCGGGACGCGGGTGCAGTCGCCGGCGGCGAGGACGGCCTGCAGCAGCTCGTCCAGCTGCTCGTCGAGGCCGTACCACTCGACGAGCAGCGGCCCGCTCTGGTCCCTGAGCGCCGCCGCGAGGGACTCGACGTCGGAGGCGGCCCGCACCGTCACGACGGTGCGGGGACCGGGGCCCTCGGTCTGCTCCAGCGCCCGGCGTGTGGTCTCGATCGGGAAGAACTCCTGCGGCGCATGGATGATCGCGCGGTCGACCATGCCGAGGGACACGGCGAGTCGAGGCGCCAGGGCGCTGATGACGTCGACATGCTCCATGACTCGCTCGGACCTTCCTGCGGTCTCCCGCTGTTGGGCTCCGCACAGCGGGCGCTGCGCTGGGAATCGAGCACGACGACAGGGGGCCTGCTGCCGCGGGGTTCCCGGGCCCGAGAGGGTGGGGGTGCTCGAACCCTGGCGAACGGATGCTCGCGGAATCTTCTTCTGTATGCCCGGATCTGCGGACGGCGTTCTCCTGCAGAACGAGACATCGTTCCGGACCACCGGGGGTGGTGGGGACCGACAGGCAGGATTTCCCCCATCCACCGTCATTTTATCCCGCCTACGGCGTGTTGCCTTGTCCTGACGCGTGGCGGGGTCGGGATGACGAAATTTCCGGGCACCCTGGCCCGTTCTGCCGCGGCACGGGCGGTCGTCGCCCTCCCCACCCCTGGTTCACCCATCAGGGACGCCTCCGGGGTCGACCCCGTCCCGGCCCCGTGGTCAGGCCCGTGGTACGGGTCCGGCCAGCACCGGAACCGGCTACGGGACGCCGCTCGGAGGCCGGCCCACGGCGCGGGGTCCGACCCGTACGGAGGCGGTCCGGTCGGGGACGACCCGGTCCTCCGACGGCCCGTCATCCGGCGGTCGGCGACGATTTGGGCCCTGCGCGCGCCGTGCTGTACAGTACTGGCTCGGTGCTGCCGGTGGCGGCACCGATGGGCCTATAGCTCAGTTGGTCAGAGCGCGTCCCTGATAAGGACGAGGTCACTGGTTCAAGTCCAGTTAGGCCCACCCGACCGTCCGCCGCTCGTCGGCGAGCTTCTTGTCATCAGGACCCGACCCGTTCCCGGAGCGGCGCGCCGGGGGCTCTGGGAACCTCGCCGACCGGAAGAACCCCGCAACGCACCGTCCCATGGCGCCCGCTGCGCGGGGTGTCCGCCGAGGAGGGCCGCATCATCCGCGCCGCGGGCGGGAAACGCCCGACGGCGGGGGCGCGTGGGCAGCCGGGCGCTCAGTCCTCGGCGAGGGTGACCTCCAGGCCCCCGATGACGTTGGCGGCCAGGTTGTACAGGAAGCTCAGCAGCGTGCAGACGGCTGTGATGAACACGACGTTGAGCACCGCGACGATGGCGGTGAAGCCGAGCACGCGCCACTGGCTGACGTAGTTCGACAGCTCGAGGCCCGAGCCCGAGGAGCTGCCGACGAGGGCGGTCAACGCCTCCTGGGCCTGGTCGAGGGCGCCTGACAGGGAGATGATGCCCCACACGACCCACACCGCGATGAACAGGATGATGCCGGCGGCGATCGAGAACAGGAACGAGGTCTTCATCACCGACCAGGGGTCGAAGCGCGCGATGCGCAGCCGGGCCTTGCGGGTGGGGCGGCGGACGTTCCTGCCGGTGCCCGACAGCTTCACGCCGATGCCGCCCGCGGACGCGTCCACGGTCTGGCGCTGCACGATGCGCGTCCGGTCGGGGTCCTGCTCGGCGGACTTCGCCTTGGCCTTCGCCATTGGTCCTCCTGAGTTCTGGCTCGTGAGTTCCTGTTCGTGGCCCGTTTCGCGGGCGTCCTGATGACCGGCTGGACGCCCGAGGGTTGGAGGCCGGCCGTAGACACCGTTTCCCTGGCGTCCTGATGACCAGCTTCTCACACCCGGGTGCGCCGCGCCCGTCAGCTCCGACCAGCGTCGGGACGCCCGGCCCCGGCGTCGGCGGTCTCGGGGGGCTCGTCCGGGCCTGCGGGCCCGACAGCCCCGGGGGGTTCGGCGGCGGGCTCCTCGTGCTCCGGATTCAGGGCGATCGCGATGACCTCGTCCCCGCCCCGCACGCCGACGAAGCGCACGCCCATCGTGTCGCGGCCGGTCGGGTTCACCTCGCCGACGGACGAGCGCGTCACCTGGCCGGAGGCCTTGATGGCGATGATCTCGTCGCTCGCGCGGACGACGAGACCGCCGACCAGCCGGCCGCGGTCGTCGTCCATGCGCATGGCCCTGATGCCGAGGCCGCCGCGGTTCTGCACGCGGTAGCCGCCCACCGGGGTGCGCTTGGCGTAGCCGCCGTCGGTGACGGTGAAGACGAACAGCCCGCCCTCGTCCGTGCCGGCCGGGATGATGCCCATGCTCAGCAGCTCGTCCCCCTCGCGGAAGCGCATGCCCGTCACGCCGGAGGTGGTGCGGCCCATCGGGCGAAGCTGCTCGTCGGTGGCGTGGAAGCGCAGCGCCTGGGCCCGCCGGGAGACGAGCACGATGTCATCGTCGGCGTCGACCAGCTCGGCGCCGATCAGCTCGTCGTCGGCGTCGCGGAAGTTCAGGGCGATGAGGCCGGCCTGGCGGGGCGAGTCGTAGACGCTCAGCGCCGTTTTCTTGACCAGGCCCCTGCGGGTGGCCAGGACGAGGTACTGGGCGTCCTCGTAGCCGTGCAGCGCCAGCACCTGGGCGATCCGCTCGCCGGGTAGGAAGCTGAGCAGCCCGGCGACGTGGCCGCCCTTGGCGTCGCGGCCGCCCTCGGGCAGCTGCCAGGTCTTGATGCGGTAGACGCGGCCCATGTTCGTGAAGAACAGGATCCACTGGTGGTTCGTCGTGGCGAACAGGTGCTGCACCTCGTCGTCGGCGCGCAGGGTGGCGCCGCGCACGCCGCGGCCGCCCCGGCGCTGGGGGCGGTACTGGTCGGTGCGGGTGCGCTTGGCGTAGCCGCCGCGAGTGATCGTCACGACCATGCCGTCGTCGGGGACGAAGTCCTCCTCGGAGAAGTCGCCCTCGGCGGCGATGATCCTGGTGCGGCGCTCGTCGCCGTACCTGTCGACGATCTCGCCCAGCTCGGTGGAGATGATCCGACGCTGGCGGTCCTCGCTGGCGAGGATCGCCTTGAGATCGGCGATGAGGGCCTCGAGCTCGGTCAGCTTGTCGAGGATCTTCTGGCGCTCCAGGGCGGCCAGGCGGCGCAGTTGCATGTTGAGGATGGCCGCGGCCTGCACCTCGTCGATGTCGAGCAGCTCCTGGAGGCCCTGGTTGGCGACCTCGGAGTTCGGCGAGCGGCGGATCAGCGCGATGACCTCGTCGATCATGTCGAGGGCCTTGGCCAGGCCGCGGTAGATGTGCGCCTCCTTCTCGGCCTGGTTCAGCTGGTAGCGGGTGCGGCGCTCGATGACCTGCAGCTGGTGGTCGACCCAGTAGCGGATGAACTGGTCGAGGCTCAGCGTGCGGGGCACGTTGTCGACGAGTGCGAGCATGTTGCAGCCGAAGGTGTCCTGCAGCTGCGTGTGCTTGTACAGATTGTTCATCACGACGCGCGGCTGGGCGTCGCGCTTGAGGACGATGACGAGGCGCTGGCCGGTGCGCGTCGAGGTGTCGTCGCGGATGTCGGCGATGCCGCTGATCCGCCCGGAGTTCACCAGGTCGGCGATCTTCTGGGCCAGGTTGTCGGGGTTGCACATGTACGGCAGCTCGGTGATGACGAGCTGCGTGCGGCCCGTGGCGTCCTCCTCGATGCTGATGACCGCGCGCATGATGACCGAGCCGCGGCCGGTGCGGTAGGCGTCCTCGATGCCCTTGCGGCCCACGATGAGCGCGCCGCCCGGGAAGTCGGGACCCTTGATGCGGGCCATCGACGCCTCGAGCAGCTCCTCGTCGGTGGCCTGCGGGTGGGCGAGGAACCACTGGACCGCCTCGTCGACCTCGCGCAGATTGTGCGTGGGGATGTTCGTCGCCATGCCGACGGCGATGCCGGTGGAGCCGTTGACGAGCAGGTTCGGGAAGCGGGCCGGCAGAACGGTCGGCTCGGTGTCGCGGTTGTCGTAGTTGGGCTGGAAGTCGACGGTGTCCTGGTCGATGTCGCGGACCATCTCCATGGCCAGCGGGGCCATGCGGCACTCGGTGTAGCGCATGGCCGCGGCGCCGTCGTTGCCCGGGGACCCGAAGTTGCCCTGCCCGTTGACGAGCGTGCAGCGCATCGCCCACGGCTGCGCCAGGCGGACGAGGGTGTCGTAGATGGCCGAGTCGCCGTGCGGGTGGTACTTGCCCATGACGTCGCCGACGACGCGCGAGCACTTGTTCCAGCCGCGGTCGGGCCGGTAGCCGCCGTCGTACATCGTGTAGATGACACGCCGGTGCACGGGCTTGAGGCCGTCGCGCACATCGGGCAGGGCGCGCTCGACGATGACGCTCATGGCGTAGTCGAGGAAGGCGCTCTGGATCTCGCCCTTGAGCCCGACGGTCTCGATCGTGCCCTTGCCGGGTCCGACCAGTTCGTCCTTGCCGCCGTCGTTGGCATTGTTCGAGTTGTCGCTCATCATTCTTCCTCGATTCGGGGATCGTGCGCGCCGGGTGCCGAGCGGGGACCGGGTGCCTGGGGACTACGCATCGATGAAACGGACGTCCTTGGCGTTGCGCTGGATGAAGCGCCGGCGCTGCTCGACGTCCTCCCCCATGAGGATCTGGAACATCTGGTCGGCCTGGGCGGCGTCGTCGATGCTCACCTGGAGCAGGATGCGGTTGTCCGGGTCCATCGTGGTGGACCACAGGTCCTGGGCGTCCATCTCGCCGAGGCCCTTGTAGCGCTGGATCGGGTTGACGTTGGGCAGTTTCTTGCCGGCCGTCAGGCCCGCGTCGCGCAGGGCGTCGCGCTCGGCGTCGGAGTAGGCGAGCTCGTGGGGCGAGTTCGTCCAGCGCAGTCGGAACAGCGGCGGCTGGGCCAGGTAGACGTAGCCGCCCTCGATGAGGGCCGGCATGAACCGGAAGAGCAGCGTGAGCAGCAGCGTGCGGATGTGCGCGCCGTCGACGTCGGCGTCGGCCATGAGGACGATCTTGTGGTATCTCAGCTTGTTGATGTCGAACTCCTCGTGCACGCCGGTGCCGAGGGCGTTGATGATGGCCTCGATGGTGTCCGACTGGAGGGCCCGGTCGACCCGGGCCTTCTCGACGTTGAGGATCTTGCCGCGCAGCGGGAGGATCGCCTGGGTGCGCGGGTTGCGGCCGCCCTTGGCGGAGCCGCCGGCCGAGTCGCCCTCGACGATGAAGATCTCGCACTCGCCGGGCTCGTTGCTGGAGCAGTCGGCGAGCTTGCCGGGCAGCGCGCTGGAGCCGAGCAGGCCCTTGCGGTTGCGGGCCATGTCGCGCGCCTTGCGGGCGGCGATGCGGGCGCTGGCGGCGGCCTGCGCCTTGCGGACGATCTCCTTGCCCTCTCCGGGATTGCGCTCCATCCAGTCGCCGAGCCGCTCGTTGACGGCCCGCTGGACGAAGCCGCGGGCCTCGGTGTTGCCGAGCTTGGTCTTCGTCTGGCCCTCGAATTGCGGCTCGACGAGCTTGACCGAGACGATGGCGGTGAGACCCTCGCGGATGTCGTCGTTGGAGACGCGGTCCTCGCGCTTCTTGATGAGGCCCCAGGCCTCGCCCCACTTGTTGACCGTGGTGGTCAGGGCGGTGCGGAAGCCCTCCTCGTGCGTGCCGCCCTCCTGGGTGTTGATGGCGTTCGCGAAGGTGTGGAGGCTCGTCGTGTAGCCGGAGTTCCACTGCATCGCCACCTCGACGCCCATGCCGAGTTCGGCGGAGTGGGCCTCGACGTCGATGACCGGGGAGAGGGCCTCGCGGCTGCCGTTGAGGTAGTTGACGTAGTCGACCAGGCCGCGGTCGAAGCGGAAGACCTCGTGCAGCGGGGAGCCGTCCTCGTCGACGTGGCCAGCGCGCAGATCGGTGATCTCGATCTGCAGGCCCTTGTTGAGGAAGGCCATCTCGCGGAAGCGGGTGGCCAGGGTCTCGAAGCTGAAGTTCGTGGTCTCGAAGATCTCGGCGCTCGGGTGGAAGGTGATCGTCGTGCCGGTCGTCGTGCTGCTCTCGAGCCTCTCGACCGGGCCGGTGGGCTCGCCGAGCACGTAGTCCTGCGCCCAGTGGTAGCCGTCGCGGCGGACGTCGGCGCGGAAGCGCTCGGACAGGGCGTTGACGACCGAGGAACCCACGCCGTGCAGGCCGCCGGAGACCTTGTAGCCGCCGCCGCCGAACTTCCCCCCGGCGTGCAGGACGGTGAGCACGAGGGTCAGCGAGCTGATGTGCTCGACGGGGTGCTCGGTCACCGGGATGCCGCGGCCGTCGTCGCTGACGCGGCAGCCGCCGCCGTCGAGGAGCTCGACCCGGATGGTCGAGCAGTAGCCGGCCAGGGCCTCGTCCACGGCGTTGTCGACGATCTCGTAGACGAGGTGGTGCAGGCCGCGCTCCCCTGTGGAGCCGATGTACATGCCGGGGCGCTTGCGGACGGCCTCGAGGCCCTCGAGGACCTGGATCTCCGAGGCGCCGTAGTCGCCGTCGACCGAGTCATCGGCGCTCTCCGTCAGGACGATGTCATCGCCGCCGGCGGGGGTGGAGTCGGCCGTCTCGGGGTCGACGTCTTCGTTCAGCTCTTCGCTCACCGGATGGTGCTCCTGTCCGTCACGGGTGCGCACGGGCGCCACCCAGCGTCCGATTCTACCAGTAAGGGGCGCCCACCCCGAGGCTTCCGCGCCCCGATGCGACACCTCTCTACCCGCTGAAGGCCTTGGAACGGCCCTCTGCGGCGATCGACCCCTTCTCGCGTGGGGGACCCCGCGTCATGTCGGGATCCCGCGCGGCATCCGCCGTCCCGTTCTCCGGGGCCCGAACCGCGCCCGGTCCTCGCGCCCCGTCGTCCTCCTCGGCCCGCACCACGCCCCGCCACCCTGACCGACCCGGTCCTTGACCCGCCCCGCAGGTCCTGTACCTCTCTCCCCTCCGGGTCCCGCCTCCTCGTCCCCGTCCCCACCTCACGTTCGCGCCGGGACCCGGGACATGTCCGAGGCAGGAACGCAGACGTGAGGTGGGGACGAGGAGGCGGCAGGCGGCAGGCCGCCGTGAGCGCGGGATCGTGGAATGCCGGACCGAGCCGACAGGACGGGGACGGGCACTACCCGTAGGTGTCCCGGGGCCCGCGCCCCGGCACCGAGCGGGGACCATGGTGCCAGCTGGGGGCGCTCGGGCCCCGGACGTCGACGAGGGTGACGGCACCGTCGCCGAGGCGACGGTTGAGCTCCGCGACGAGCTGCGGGGCGATCGCGCGCAGGGCACTGGCCCAGGTGCTCGACTCGGCGCGGACGACGAGGACTCCGTCGTGGTAACTCTCGGGCGTCGAGTGCCGGGCGTTGGAGGGACCGACGAGTTCGTCCCAGCGCTGGACGACGAGTCGCAGCCCGATCTGCCGGCGCCAGCCCCGGGCTGCGATGAGCTCGTCGACGGCCGCGCCGAGCGGCTGCGGGTCGCGGGCGTCGGGACGCGGGCCCGAGCGCTGCTCGCCGGTCACGCGACGACGCCGGCGGCCCCCGCGGCCCGGCCCCAGACGCGCCGGGGGCAGCAGCCCGGACAGCCGGTGGGCGACCCGGCTCGCCACGTCGAAGCCCTCGGGATCGTGCTGCTCGACCGGGTCCGGGACGGCCCTGAGGTGACGGCCCCCGCCGGAGGCGGCGCCGGTCATGGAGTCCTCGTCCGCGCCGGGCGCGGAGGCACCGCTGAACTCCCCGGAGCCGAAGCCGCCCGAGCGCGCGGCGTCCCGCCCGCTCCCCCCGGGCCCGGGGGCCGGGCCGTCGGGGCCGCGGGTGCTCATCGGCCGTCCTCCTCGTCCCGGTCATCCGGGGCGCCGTCCTCGTCGGCGCCATCGGGCACGGGGGGTGCGGGCCCGTCGCGGTCGCACCCGTCATCGCCGTCACCGCGGGCGCCCTCCCCCTCACCGGGCCCCTCGGGCCCGTCGAGGTCCACGACGCCCGGGCCGCTGAGCACCGAGACGCGCTCGGGCACCGCCGCGACGCGCATCGCGACGTCGAGACGCAGGCCCTCGAGCCGGGCGGGGACGTCCTCGGCGACGGCCGCCGTGACGATCACCTGCTCGGCGTCCGCGACGGCGTCGGCGAGCCGGTCGCGTCGGGTGGCGTCGAGCTCCGCGAAGACGTCGTCGAGCACGAGGACCGGTTCGATGCCCTCGGCGCGCAGCATCCGCAGGCTGCCCAGGCGCAGGGCGAGCGCCAGCGACCAGCTCTCGCCGTGGCTGGCGTAACCCTTGGCGGGCAGCGGGCCGATGCGCAGCTCGACGTCGTCGCGATGGGGCCCCACGAGCGAGACGCCGCGGAGGCACTCGTCGTGGCGGCGGGCGGCCATCTGACGCCGGAGCAGGTCGTCGAGGACGGCGGGGGCCGGCGTCCCGGGACGGCCGTCGTCGTCGGGGGCGCAGAGCTCGGCCAGCCCCGGCAGGGAGGACTTGTAGCCGATCTCGGCCACGTCGTTGACGGGGGCGATCGCCGCGTAGGCGGCGCGGGTGGGGGCCAGCAGGTCGGCGAGCGTGACCAGACGGGCGGCGAGCAGCTCGGCCCCGAGACCGGCGAGGCGCTCGTCCCAGACGTCGAGGGTGGCCGCCGAGCCCCCGTCCGGCCGGCCGCCGCGCCTGGCGAGCTGCTTGAGGAGGGCGTTGCGCTGACGCAGGGCGCGCTCGTAGTCGGCCTTGACGGCGGCCATGCGCGGCCAGCGGGTGACGATGAGGGCGTCGATGAAGCCGCGCCGATCGGCCGGGTCGCCCTTGACGATGGTCAGGTCCTCGGGGCTGAAGACGACGGTGCGCAACGCGCCGACGAGGTCGCGCACCCGCCGCTGCGGGACGCGGTTGATGCGGGCGCGGTTGGGCCGCCCGGCATTGAGCTCGATCTCGAGGAGCAGCCGGCGGGGGTCGTCGGCGCCGGCCACGACGACGGCGCGGATGATCGCCTGCTCCGTGCCGGCGCGCAGCAGCGGGGCGTCAGAGGCGACGCGGTGCGAGCCCAGCGTCGAGAGGTACTCGACGGCCTCGACGAGGTTCGTCTTGCCGTGACCGTTCGGACCGATGAGCAGGTTGACGCCCGGCCGCAGCGCCAGCGAGACGGCCCGATAGCTGCGGAAGTCAACCAGCTCGAGATGATCGACGAACACGATCGGCTCAGCCGGGCAGCCTCATGAGCATGATGACGTGCCTGTAGTCGGCGTCGGGCTCGCCGTCGAGCTCGGGCAGGCCCTGCACCAGACAGGGCTTGCCGGGGGCGGTGAAGGAGAACTGGACGTAGGGCTGGGTGAGCGCGCCGAGGGCGTCGGACAGGTAGTGCGGGTTGAAGCCGACGGCCGTGACCTCGTCGCCGCCGCGTGTGATGACGGCCTCGACCGCCTCGGTGGCCTGGGCCTGGTCGCCGGTGGCGGCGTCGAGCGCGATGCTGTCCTCGTCGATGGCCATGCGCAGCGAGGTGTTGCGCTCGGCGACGAGCGAGACGCGCTTGACGGAGTCGATGAGCTCGGCGGTGCTGCAGCGCACGACGACGTTGCCCCTGATGTCCATGAGGTGGCGCACTTTGGGGAACTCGCCGTCGAGCAGGCGGGTGGTGAGCTGGCGGGTGCCGTTGAGCCCGTCGCCCTCGAAACCGATGAGGCCCTCGCCGGCCCCCTCGCTGGCCAGGGCGAGCTGGACGGTCTCGCCGCTGCTCATCGAGCGGGCCGCCTCGCCGAGCACCCGGGCCGGCACGAGCGCCGCGCCCTCGGCCCCGGTGGTGGCGGGGTTCCAGGTGAGTTCCTTGAGGGCCATGCGGTAACGGTCGGTGGCCAGCAGGGAGAGCCGGTCGCCGTCGATCTCCAGGCGCACGCCCGTGAAGACGGGCAGCAGCTCGTCGCGGCCGGCGGCGATGACCACCTGGGCGACCGACCTGGCGAAGTCCTCCGAGACGACCGAACCGGTGGCGGCGGGCATCTCGGGCAGGTCCGGGTAGTCCTCGACGGGCAACAGCTGCAGTGTGAAGCGGGCCGAACCGCACACGAGCTCGACGTTCGAGGCGCCGGCGGTGAGCCGGACGGGACGATCGGGCAGCGACTTGGCGATCTCGGCCAGCAGCTTGCCCGAGACGAGCACCTCGCCCGACTCGTCGACCTGGGCGCCGATGGTGATCCTCGCGCTCGTCTCGTAGTCGAAGCCGGACATGACGACCTGGTTGCCCTCGGCACGCATGAGCAGGCCGGCGAGGATCGGGACGCTGGGACGGCTGGGCAGACTGCGGGCCACCCACGCGACCGCCTCGGCCATGACACCGCGATCAACTGTGATCTTCACTGTGCTCCTCGTCCTGTGAGAACCGGTTCGGTTGACGCCGCTCGCGCGGGCGAGCGGCGGTGCTTGCATCATATCGACTCGACTGGCCACCCGGACCGCAGCGCACAGGCCGGGGCGGTGCCGACCCCGCCCCGACGCCCGCTGAGAGGGTCGTCCACAGTCGACCGCAGTTGTGCACAACATCTGTGGACAACCCCGGCGCGGCACGTCTCAGCGCAGTGCGGCCTCGTCGACGCGGTGCGACCACTGGGCGAAGGTCTCGTCCCCGTCCCGGCCGGCCAGGTAGCGGCGCACGACGCGTTCGACGTAGTCGGCGACCTCGTCGGCCGTGACGCGCAGGCCGCGCACCGTGCGCCCGAAACCGGCCTCCGGACGGCCCATCGTAGCCAGCCCCCCGCCCAGGTGCACCTGGTAGGCGAAGCCCTCGCCGCCGTCCGTCCGGGAGAGCTGCCCCTTGAGCCCGATGTCGGCGAGCTGGATGCGCACGCAGGAGTTGGGGCAACCGTTGACCGCCAGGCCGATCGGCGGGTCGATCCCGACGCCCTCGAAGCGGCTGTCGAGTTCGGCCGCGAGCGCCGTGGCCGCGGCCTTCGTCTCGACGAAGGCGAACTTGCAGTACTCGATGCCGGTGCACGCCATCGTCGCGCGGCGGAAGGGCCCGGGTCGGGCGGTGAGCCCGAGGGGCTCCACCCGGGCCAGGAGGTCCGTCACCCTGTCGGGCGCGACGTCGAGGACGACGAGCTTCTGCAGCGGGGTCGGGCGCACGCGGGCGCCGCCGGCGACCTCGACGGCATCGGCCAGACCCGCCAGCACCTCGCCGGACAGGCGCCCCACCCGGGGGGCCAGACCCACGTACCTGCGACCGTCCTTCTGGTCGTGCACACCGATGTGGTCGGGATTGCCGACCGACAGCGCCGGAGCGGGGCCGTCGGTCAGACGCCGGCCGAGGTACTCGTCCTCGAGGACCCGGCGGAACTTCTCGACGCCCCAGTCGGCGAGCAGGAACTTCAGCCGGGCGCGATTGCGCAGCCGCCGGTGACCGTAGTCGCGGAACAGGCGGACCATCGCGTACCAGACCTCGGGGCCCTCCTGCTCGGTGCAGAAGACGCCGAGCCGCTCGCCCAGTCGCGGCGAGGTCGACAGGCCGCCGGCGACCCACAGGTCGAAGCCGGGCCCGAGCCGCGGGTGGACGACGCCGACGTAGGAGAGGTCGTTGATCTCGTGGGCGATGTCGAGGCTGGGGTGGCCGGTCGCGGCCGTCTTGAACTTGCGGGGCAGGTTCGCCAGCTCGGGCCTGCCGAGGTAACGGCGGGCGATCTCGGCGAGCATCGGGGCGGGGTCGATGATCTCATCGGCGGCCACGCCCGCGACGGGCGACAGGAGGAAGCCGCGCGGGGTGTCGCCGCATGCCTCGACGGTCCGCAGCCCGACCGACTCCAGCCGCCGCCAGATCTCGGGCACGGACTCGATCTCGACCCAGTGGAACTGCAGGTTCTGACGGTCGGTGAGATCGGCAGTGCCCCGGGCGAAGTCGCGGGAGATGCCGGCGAGGACGCCCAGCTGCTCACCGGTGAGCGCGGCCCCGTCCAGGCGCACGCGCATCATGAAGTGGCGTCCGCTCAGCTCGTCGGGGCCGAGGGTGCCGGTGCGGTGGCCGTCGATGCCCTCGGCGCGCTGGGTGTACAGGCCCCACCAGCGCATGCGCCCGTGGAGGTCGTCGGAGGGGATCGAGTCGAAGCCCCGCTTCGAGTAGATCCGCTCGATGCGCTCGCGCACGGCCAGCGGACTGCCACCGGCCTGCTTGAACTCCTCGTTCGGGTTGAGCGGGGCGCGCCCGTCGACGGCCCACTGGCCGTTGCTGCGTCGCGGTCGGGACGGCGTCGCCGCGGAGGTCGTGTTCGCCATGGTGTCTCATGCCTCCTTCGCGGGGCCGGATGGCCCCGCTGTGGTCCGGTGTTCTGCACAGGGTCGCGGATCGGGCGGACGGTTCACGGGAGCGGTGGGCCACGCACCGGTGCGCAGGGCCGCGCCGGTGGGGCGACCGGCCGGTGACCGCCGTCGGTCCGAGGACAAAGTCGTGGTCCCCGAGTGTTCAGGGGCGCCGGTCGGTCAGCAACACAGCGCGCCGGCGACGAGGCACAGGTCGACGTGCCTGCGCTGCACCAGGTCTTCGCTGCGGGACATGACCCAGACACTAGGGACCGCGGACGGCCCGCACCGTGCTCGTCCGCACCGTGGACGGGGTGTCGCGATCGGGCCCGGGGCGACCGGATCCTCGGGTGACGGGGTCATTCGCTGGCAATGGCCTGGAGCATGGCGAGCCGCGCCGCCTTGCGGGCGGGCCACAGGGCCGCCACGACGCCGACGAGGACGGCCGAGGCGAGGTAGACGCCGATCGTCGGCCACGAGATCGCCAGCACCGTGAGGCCCTGCCCGATGAGCACGTGCTGGAGGGCGATGCCGAAGCCGACGCCCATGAGGACGCCGAGTACGGCGCCGAGCACGGCTATGGTGACCGACTCCAGGGTGATCATCGTGCGGATCTGCCGGCGCTTCATGCCGACGGCCCGCAGCAGGCCGATCTCGCGGGTGCGCTCGATGACCGACAGGGCCAGGGTGTTCACGATGCCGAGGACGGCGATGACGATGGCCAGGGCCAGCAGGGCGTAGACCATCGTGATGACCCGGTCGATCATCGCGGTGCGCTCGGCCGCGTAGTCGTCCATGGACTGCACGACGATGAGCGGATCCGAGTCGGTGACGGACCCGATCCTGGTGCGCAGCTCGTCGACGGTGACGCCCTGGGCCGCGTCGACGGTGAGGAAGGCGTCCGCGTCGCCGCCGCCGAACTGCTCCACGGTCGTCAGATTCGTCACGACGTCCGCACTCGTGGCGCCGTCGGCCGGTTCGAAGACGCCGGTGATCCGCAGCGTGATCGGCAGCGGAGCCGCGGCGTCGAGCAGGGTGATCGTGTCGTCGACCGCCAGGCCGTTGGCGTCGGCGAAGCCCTTCTGGGCGATCGCCGTGTTCGGGTCGTCGCTCATCCGGCCCGAGAGCATCTCCTCGGATACGATCCTGTTGAAGTCCCCGGCGGCGAAGGCCCCGAGGAGCAGCGGCTGCTGCCCGACCGTCATGGCGACCACCTGCCGTTCGGGGTGGACGTCGGCGACGCCGTCGAGCGCGGCGATCCGCTCCGTCGTGCCCTTCGGCAGGGGATTGTGGTTGACCGGCCTGACGATGAAGTCGCCGCGCAGGTCCTCGTGCACGGACCGGCGGATCGACGCCGAGGCCGAGGAGCTCATGATCGACAGCATCGTGACGAGCATCAGCCCGATCATGAGGGCCGAGGCGGTGGCCGCGGTGCGGCGCGGCTGGCGGATCGAGTTGAGCTCGGCGAGCCTGCCGGACTCGTGGAACAGCAGGCGCCACAGGCGTCCGAGCAGCCAGATGAGGGGCCTGCCGACGACCGGGCTGGACAGGGCGACGCCGATGAGGACGGCGAAGGCGCCGATGCCGAGGACCCACAGGTGGGCGTCGAAGGCGCCGAGCGCCCCGGCGACGACGCCCGCTGCGCCGACGACGGTGCAGACGGCACCGACCCGGGCGCGACGGCCGAGGCCCTCGGCGCCGGTGGAGAACTCGCCGCTCATGGCGGCCACCGGCGGCACCCGGGAGGCCCTGCGGGCCGGCCCCCAGGCGGAGAACACGGTGACGACGACGGCGAGGACGAGTGAACCGACGACGTTGGCGGGACTGGGCATCGGCACGGAGCTGCCGAGCTCCATGCCCAGGGCGGCGACGACCCGGCTGATGCCCCAGGCGAGGACGGCGCCGAGGACGATCCCGGCGGCGCCGCCGAACAATCCGATGACGACGGCCTCGAGTACGACCGAGTCGCGCACCTGGCGGCGGGAGGCGCCCAGGGCGCGGTAGAGCGCCAGTTCGCGGCAGCGCTGGGCGACGAGGATCGAGAAGGTGTTGACGATGATGAAACCCGCCACGACGAGGGCGATCGCCGCGAAGACGCCGAGGAAGACGTTGATGAAGCTCATCGCCTCGTCGATGGTGTCGGAGATCTGCCCGGCGGTCGTCTCACCGGTGGTGGCCTGGAGGCCGTCGGGCAGGACGGCGTTGACGGCGTCGTTGACGGCATTGACGTCGAAGCCCTCGGCGACGGTGACGCCGATCGTGCTGTAGCCGCTGGAGCCGTCGAGCAGCAGCCGGGAGGCCGTCGCCTCGTCGAAGAAGAGGTAGCTGGCTCCGGCCGTGGCGCCGTGGGCGTAGCCGGCGGCGCCGACGATCGTCAGCTGCACGCGCGAGCCGTCGGAGGCGAGGACGGTGACCCGGTCGCCGACCGAGTGGCCGGAGTCGGCGAGCGTGGCCGGGTCGACCGCCACCTCGTCGTCCGCAGTGGGTGCTCGCCCCTGCTCGACCTGGAGACCGGTCCGGTGGCCCATGGACGGTTCGCCGTGGTAGTTCATCGCCACGCTGGTCGTGGAGGCCCCGGCGATCCGGCCGCCGGTGTCGAGGAGGTAGACCCGGTCGGAGGCCGAGATGATGCCCGTGGCGCTCTCGACGCCGGCGACCCCCCTGACGGTGTCGAGTTCACCGGCCGGGACGGTGGCCGCGGCGGAGCCCGAGACGGAGCCCGCCGCGGTGCCGGGACGGCTGTCGTCGGAGCGCACCGAGACCGAGATGTCGGTGAGCGATCCCCGACTCATCGAGTCGAAGCTGTCGGACAGCATCGCCGTGTAGGTGAGTGTCCCGGACATGAACGCGATGCCGAGCACGACCGACAGCGTGGACAGCACGAGCCGCAGTCTGTGGCCCATGAGGGATTTCCAGGCGGCCCGCCACATGTCAGGCGCGCCTCGCGGGGCGGTAGCGGGCCGGTCTCTCGTCGGGCATCGAACGCGCCGGGCGAGTCCGCGGCAGTTGGACGGGTGCGTCGTAGACCTGCTCGCTCCCCGCGTCGGCCCCGTCGACCGCGGGCGTCACCGGCGCCCGGGCCGGGAAGGCCGTGGCGCGGTCCGGGGCCGGTTCGTCGGGTTCGGCCCACATCGCGGGCACCGGGGACGGCCGGCCGGTGCGGCCCTGCGTCGGCGGGGATGGTGGTGCGCCGGGGGCACCCGCCGCGGGGGACGGCTCCGTACGCCGGGACTGCGGGGCGGGCGGCACACCCGAGTGGGCCGCGGGGGTGAACGGCGGCACATGCGGCGGGACCGTCGGCACGTGCGGCGGGAAGACGGGAACCACCGGCGGGGCGCCCCGGAGGGGCGGCGGGACGACGGGGTCGACCCGGCGCAGCGGCGCGGCGCGTCCCGGGGCGGACGCATCCTGCCGGCGGGCGGACCCGTCGACCGGTCCGCGGGCAGCGGTGCCGGGCGTGGATGCGGGAGTGCCGGGGAACGGCGCCCCCGTCCCCGCGTGGTGACCGTCGACGGTGATGCGTGCCCCGGCGCCGGGCAGCGGGGCCGGGACGATCGGACGAAGACCGGCCCCGCTCCCCTCGGGGATCCGAACGGGCGGGGCAGTACGGGACCGGCCGTCGACCGTCGGAACGGCGGGGGACGGGCCCCCGGCGCCGGCGGGGCCGGGGGTGGGGGCGTCGACGGCCGGGCGGGTCGAGGCGGGGCTGCTCGTGGCGGACGCGCCGGTGGCCGCGCGCCTCGCGAGGGGACCGCCCGCGCCGAGGCCCGCGGTGAACGGGCCGGTGCGCGCCGGAGCGGCGGCGCCGGGGACGAACGGGTTCGACCGCGCCGTGCCCGGGGCGCCGTGCCCGTCGAGCCCGCGGTTCCCGTCGACGGGCCCGTTCTCCGGCCTCCTCCTGGGCACGGCTTCCGAACGGCTCGGGGGGATGTCCCCGGGACGTCCTGTGGGCGGGGGCGCGGGGCTGGTCGCGAGCGGGGGGACGGCCCCGCCCGCGGGCACGGCGCCCGGTCGGCTCATCGGTGCTGCTGCGGGCCTGGTCATGGGCGCGAACGGATTCGGGAAGCAGGACCGCTCGGCGGCGGGGGCCGTCGTGCCGATCGCCCCGGCACCGCTCGCCCCGCCGCGAGCCGGTTCGACGCCATCGGTCGGTCCCGCGCCACTGGTCGGCCTCGCGCCGCGCATCCCGGAACCGTCCGGCCCGGAGCCGTTCAACGCAGCGCCGTTCCGTGCGACGGCGCTCCGCGCGGCGCCGCCAGTCCCGGACGCGTGTTCCGGCCGCGGCGCGGATCCGGCGGAACCGGTCGTCGACACGGAGCTGATCGGCGCGACCCCGGCCGACGCAGGACGGGGCGGGATGGAACCGCTCACCGGGGCGGTCGGTGCCGGCCGGGGGACGACGGGCTCACGACGAACCACCGAACGGGCGGTGTCCGGACTCGTCGGATGGGTCGGGTCCGCCGGGTGGGGCACCGGACGCGTCACAGGCGTCGGGGAGGACGTCATCCGCCGCGTCACCGGGGGCGCCGGGGCCGGCATCCGGACGGCGGGGACCGACGGCGCGACGGAGGACGAGGCGGCGGCCGGCGCCGGGCGGGGGGCCGGCGGACGCACCGCGGGCCGGGCGGCCGAGGCGGCAGGAGCGGAGGCCGGCGCCGGCCGCATGTGCTCCACAGGCCGCATGGCGGGGACGGCACGACCGGCGGGGACCCGGGTACCGGACCGGTCGCCGGTGCGGCAGGACGCCGTGCCGGCGGAAGCAGGAATCCTGCGACCGATCCCGTCGCCGGCGGAGGCCGCCGGCGACGGGATCGGAGCCTTGATGGGGTTCGTGATCGCGGGGATCTCAGTCGTGTCGGCATCGGCGAGCTCGTCGTCGGGGCTCAGACGGGCCATGTAGTCCAGGACGCTCTCGCGGGTGGGATCGGGAAGATCGCCGACGATGCGCCCGTCGGCGAGGAAGAGCGCGCGGTCGGCGTGGGCGGCGGCCACCGGGTCGTGGGTGACCATGACGATCGTCTGCCCCAGATCGGCGACCGAACGGGCGAGGAAGGCGAGCACCTCGGCGGAGCTGCGCGAGTCGAGGTTCCCCGTGGGCTCGTCGGCGAAGATGATGTCGGGCTTGCTCACGAGGGCGCGCGCGCAGGCGACGCGCTGCTGCTGCCCGCCGGACAACTGGGACGGCTTGTGGGCGAGGCGGTCGGCCAGACCGACCGCAGTGATCACCTGGTCGAACCAGTCCCGGTCGGGCCTGCGGCCGGCGATGGCCATCGGGAGTTCGATGTTCTCGCGCGCGGTCAGCGTCGGCACCAGATTGAAGGCCTGGAAGATGAAGCCGATGCGGTCCCTGCGCAGGGCCGTCAGCTTGGCGTCCCGCAGCGTGCTGATGGTGGTCTCGCCGATGAGGACATCGCCGCTGGTCGGCCTGTCGAGCCCCGCCACGCAGTGCATGAGCGTAGACTTCCCGGAACCGGAGGGGCCCATGACAGCGGTGAACCGCCCGCCGCTGAAGTCGACGTCGACGTGATCGAGCGCGACGACCCGGGCATCGCCCTGGCCGTAAACCTTGGTCAGACCGCGCGTGCGCGCAGCGATCCGCGGCGCCGGGATCTCCGGTGCGATCATGACGGGCCTCCATGCTTCGACGGTCAGACCAGCCTATCCCGACGATCTCCCTCCGGATCGCCCCCGGCTCCACTCCGATCGTCTCGTTCTGCTCGGACCGTCCACCGATCCACCGGTGTCCTGTGTTGAGGAATCCTTCACACGGTTAAGAACTGCAGTCCTCTTAACGACTGTGGGAACTGTGGACAACGCTCGTTCTCCCTGACCAGCGCGTCCACCGGTTGAGGACGGGCTGTTGACAGGAGGTGGACGCCGGGCCGGGGTCGGTGGATCGGGCCCGGGCCTGAGGACGACGGACCACAACGAATCCACGGGGTCGACGAGTTGTCCACAGGATCTCCCACCGAAGGGGCGGGGCGGAACGAGGCGGTGGGAGCCCTGGGAGTCGGACCCGTGATCGTGAGTCGCCCCCGGCCCCGCCCAACGGTTCCGTCGGGTACTGCTCGGGTGCGGCCGGCGCAGTTCATCCGCGCGCGGCGGCCTGCTTGATCCGGTTGGTGAGTTCGGAGACCTGGTTGAACACGCTGCGCTGCTTGCGCATGAGCTCGCGGATCTTGCGGTCGGCGTGCATGACGGTCGTGTGGTCCTTGCCGCCGAACTCCTGGCCGATCTTCGGCAGCGACAGGTCGGTGAGCTCGCGGCACAGGTACATGGCGATCTGGCGGGCGAGGACGAGCGGCTGCGTCCGGCTCGAGCCCGACAGGGCCTCGACCGAGACATCGAAGTACCCGGCCGTCTCGGCGATGATGAGCTGGGCGCTCACCTCGGCGTCGGTCCCGTCGGGGATGAGGTCGGCGAGCACCCGGTCCGCCAGGTCGTGGGTGACCGGCTCCCGGTTGAGCGAGGCGAAGGCCGTCACGCGGATGAGCGCGCCCTCGAGCTCGCGGATGTTCGTCTGGATGCGCGAGCCGATGAACTCGAGCACGTCGGCGGGCACGAGCAGCTGTTCGGCGAGGGCCTTGCGCTGGAGGATCGCGATGCGGGTCTCCAGGTCGGGGGGCTGGATGTCGGTGATGAGGCCCCACTCGAAGCGGCTGCGCAGCCGCGACTCAAGCTGCTCGAGCGCCTTGGGTGGCCGGTCGGAGGTGAGGACGATCTGCTTCTGGGCGTTGTGCAGGGCGTTGAAGGTGTAGAAGAACTCCTCCTGCGTCTGCGTCTTGCCCTCGAGGAACTGGATGTCGTCGACGAGCAGCACGTCGACGTCGTCGCGGTACTTGCGGCGGAACTTGACCGTGCGGTTCTCGCCGACCGCGTTGATGAACTCGTTGGTCATCTCCTCGGTCGAGACGTACTTCACGCGGACGCCCTCGTAGTAGTCGATGACGTAGTGGCCCAAGGCGTGGAGCAGGTGCGTCTTGCCCAGCCCCGACTCGCCGTAGATCATGAGCGGGTTGTAGGCCTTGCCAGGGGCCTCGGCCACCGCGACGGCGGCCGCGTGCGCGAAGCGGTTCGAGGCGCCGATGACGAAGTTGTCGAAGGTGTATCGCGGGTTGAGGCGCTGCTCGGAGCCGTTCGGGTCCGGGGCGGACGAGGAGGGACCGGCCGACTCGCTCAGCAGCAGCGACGGGGCGCCCTTGCGCGGGACGAAACGGGGAGCGGACTCCTCCCTCCTGGCCTCGCCGGTCCCCTCGTCGTCGTGGTCGGGGGCGCGCAGATCCAGCTCGAGGTCCGGCTCGATCGTGAGCGCCAGGTGCATCGACCGGCGGTAGTAGTCGCTGAGCGCCTCCTCGAGGGCGCCGCGCATCTTCGTCTCGATGCGTTCGCGGGTGAAGTCATTGGGGACGGCGACCATCATGGTCGACTCGTGGACGGTCAGAGGTTTCGCGTTCCTCAGGAAGGCGCCGCCACTGGTACCGCACTCGGAGAGAACGTGCTCCCACGCCCGGGTGAAGTCTGGCTCGTTGCGAGATGTGCCAGGCTCGGTCGCCACGCCGCCTCCCCTCCGGGAACCCGCCCGTCGCCCACCACGGACGGTGCCGCGTGGACCGACGTACCTGCTCCGTCCAGTCGTTCAGTCGTTTATACACCTGATACACCTGTCCACAGGACTGTCCACAACCGCGGATGCGTGTGGACAACCAGGTCGACACGCAGGGAAGCGCCCGTCATGGAGTACTGCAACGGCTCCGGCAACGCTATCGACGATGGTCCCGTCACGCAACACGGCACGATGAAATCTGTGGTCCATGCGGCGTGTTGGCTGGACTTGACGAGAGGGATCACAGCTGGGCAACTCCTTCCCGGTGTCGATCCTCTTTGAGGATGCCATCGCCAGGGCCTACACTTGACGGGCCGCTGACGTCAGCGGGCGCCCTCGCGGGTTCATGAACGGGTTCCGGGTCCTCGGAGCCTGGCGGCGAGCCCGCGATGGCGATGCGAAAAGCCCTTCATCTCATCGAGCACTAGGGAGTCGTCCCGTGAGCAAGCGCACGTACCAGCCCAGCAATCGCCGTCGGTCACGCACCCACGGCTTCCGTTCCCGCATGAGGACGCGCGCCGGCCGTGCCATCCTGTCGGCCCGTCGCCGCAAGGGCCGCGCCGAGCTGTCCGCCTGAGCGAGCCGTGTTGCCCGCCCCGGCGCGGCTCCGACGCTCCGAGGACTTCAGGACCACCGTTCGTCACGGCGTACGGGCCGGTCGTCCGACGCTCGTCGTCCATGCCGACCTCGTCGAGCACGTCGTCCCCGAGGACGATCCGCTCCCGGCGCAGGTCGGTTTCGTCGTGTCCAGGAGGGTCGGGAACGCCGTCACCCGCAACCGCGTGAAGCGCCGCCTCCGGCATCTCGCCGCGGCGCGGCTCGAGCAGGGGGCGCGCAACGACCTGCGCGTCGTCGTTCGCGCGCTCCCCGCGGCGGCCACCAGGCCCGAGCGGCTCGAGGAGGACTTCTCGCAGGCTTGGCGCCGCGCCCTCGAACGGTTGGAGGCGGGGACGTGAAGCACTTGCTCATCGCCTTCGTGAAGGTCTGGCGGACCGTCGTCTCGCCGCTGTACGGCGACGTGTGCAAGTTCTACCCGACGTGCTCGGCCTACGGGCTCGAGGCGCTCCAGCTGCACGGCGCGGTGAAGGGCAGCTGGCTCATCGTGCGGCGCCTGGTGCGCTGCCACCCATGGTCCACGGGCGGGGTCGACCCCGTGCCCGGATCCCCCCTCGCGGCCGGCGCGGACGAGACAGCAGGGGCCGCGGCCCCCACGAGCACTCCCGACGAGTGCATCCCTATGAGGTGAATGAGTTGAACCTTCTCCTGACAATGATGGGCCTGGGCGACATCGGCTCGGCCATCATGCAGCCGCTGTACTGGGCGGTGAGCGGCATCATCGTCGCGGCCCACTGGCTGTTCGCGCAGTTCATGGACCCCGATTCCGGCGCCACCTGGCTGCTGGCCATCGTCCTGCTGACCTGCTTCGTCCGGCTGCTCATGATGCCGCTGTACGCCAAGCAGTTGAACTCCTCGCGTGCCATGCAGTCGGTCCAGCCCAAGCTCGAGGCCCTGCAGAAGAAGTACGGCGCCGACCGCGAGCGCCTGGGCCAGGAGACGATGAAGCTCTATCAGGAGGAGGGCGTCAACCCGGCCTCCTCGTGCCTGCCGCTGCTCATCCAGCTGCCCATCTTCTGGGCGCTGTTCCGGGTGCTCAACTCGGCCTCGCGGGGCACGAACGTCAAGGGCTACTGGCTGAGTCGCGATCCCGATCTGGTTCATTCGTTGAGCAGTGCGCACATCTTGGGCGCCAAGCTGTCGGGCACCTTCTGGCCGATGACGAACGGCTTCGGCCCCACCCAGCTCTTCGCGATGGTGCTCGTCATCGCCATGACTGCGCTCATGTTCTTCCAGCAGCTGCACATGCTTCGGCGCAACATGCCACCGAGTTCGCAGACCGGCCCGATGGCCCAGCAGCAGAAGATGATGCTCTACCTGTTCCCGCTCATGTACCTGTTCAGCGGCGTCGCGATCCCCATCGGCGTCCTCCTCTACTGGCTCACGACGAACATCTGGACGATGGTCCAGCAGTACGTCATCATCCGGAACTATCCGACCCCCGGGACGCCCGCCTACGTCGAGTGGGAGGAGCGCATGCGCGCCAAGGGCCGCGACCCCAAGAAGATCGAGCGCACCCGGGCCGACCGCGCCCGCAAGAAGCCGCGCACCGCTGGCCCGACGGAGACCGTCAAGACGGACGAGAGCGGTCGTGCCGTCGTCAACCGGCAGGGCACCACCCGGCAGACCGCCCGCCGGACGACGAGCGGCGCCCAGCGCCAGGTCGTCCGCCGCCAGCCGGTGCGTCAGACCAAGTCGCAGCGGAAGAAGAGGTGAGGGCCCGCACGGCCGCCGATCCTGAACCACTCGTCCGGCCGACGGACGGACGCAACGACCCCCCAGGGCGCGAGCCCAGTCACGAGGAGGACTCATGAGCGAGAGCACCGAGCACGAGGAACTGGTCGACGAGACCCCCGGAGAGGATGCCGTGGACGGCGCCCCCGCCGAGGGCGCCGACGAGGAGGACACCGCCGAGGCCCCCGCGGCAGATCCCGACGGGCAGCGCTCCCGGAAGGACGAGCGCGAGGAGGAGCTCGTCGCCGAGGGAGACATCGCCGCCGACTACCTCGAGGAGCTGCTCGACATCGTCGACATGGACGGCGACATCGACACCTACACCGAGGGGGACCGGGCCCACGTCTCGGTCGTCACCGAGGACGAGACCCTCGTCGGCAGGGACGGCGAGGTGCTCGAGGCCCTCCAGGAGTTGAGCCGTCTGGCCGTCATGACCGAGACCGGCCACCGCAGCCGCCTCATGCTCGACATCGCCGGTCACCGCGAGAAGCACCGCAAGGAGCTGCAGCTGCTCGCCCAGGACGCCATAAACGAGGTCAACGAGACCGGCGAGCCCGTTCGGCTGTCCTCCATGAACCCCTTCGAGCGCAAGATCGTCCACGACGCCGTCGCGGCGGCCGGTCTGTTCAGCGAGTCCGAGGGCACTGAGCCCCAGCGCCGCGTGGTCGTCCAGCCCGCCCGGTGAGACGGGCCCGGGCCCGACCGACGATCCGGGGCCGGCCGCACGCATCGCTTCGGCCCGGATCCGGCGGGAGGCTCGAGGCCCCGACGCTTCCCTCCTCCGGCCCGCCCCCGTTTCTTCTCCGCTCTCCCTCCCCGGGGGTCTGCGCACTTCGGTCGAGCTCTCTGCTCGGGAACTGAGATTCGAAAGCCACCAGTTAAATTTGTATTTCAACGAGTTTTCTGGGAGCGATTCTGGGCCGAGTTGTCCGGCCTCGGGATCGTCGTTCCCGGCGGGCCCCGCTCAGCAACGCACTGCCGTGCCGGGCGTCAAGGCGAGGGCCGGAGAGCCGGGGCGCGGTTGTCGCAGACAGTCCCCTCCCGGCGGACCGCGGGCGGACCAGAGGCCCCGGGTCCGTCCTCGACCATGGGCGTCACCGGGGCGGACCGCACCGGCCGACGCCGGACTGGAGCACCGCACGGGGCCGTGCCATCGGACATCGAGGAACGGCCGCTGGGGGGCGCACGGTGGACTGGCGCGCCGGGTGGGGCGACCGGGAGTGCGCCCGGCGAGGACCGTGCTTCCCGACCGATGCGTGGCGCCGCCGTCCCGCGTCCAGGCCGCCCACGCGAACGATCCGGGCGTGGTCGGCCCGCTGTCCTCCACCGTGGGCGGTGACCTCCCCGAGCCCTCGTCTGTCCTCGTCGTGCGGCGATCCGCGGTCCCGGCGCCCGCTGGTTCCGGGGCCGGTCGGCCCGGCCGGGCCGAGCCCTCGCCCCGTCGGCGGCGACACCTCGGGTGAACGTGCTGACCGGGTTCTTCATGGGGCAGGATGGGGGGCGTTCGGGAAGAGGGCCCGGGCAGTTCCCGGAAGGAGCGTCGTGACACAGCCGCACCAGCACAGCGTCGAGGCCGGAGCCCGTGGCGGGGAGACGCGCGAGGACGTGGCCAGGGGCCAGGCGGCTGCACTCCTGCGCGAGAACGATGAGCAGATGAAACGTTATGTCGACATATTGACTTCAGTGGGGGTCACCAGGGGCCTGCTCGGGCCCCGAGAGCCCGCGCGCATCTGGTCTCGGCACATCCTCAACTGCGCGGCCCTGTGCGGGTTGCTCCCTCAGGGGTCCGAGGTCATCGACATCGGCAGCGGTGCGGGCCTGCCTGGCCTCGTCGTGGCGATCGCGCGTCCTGATCTGCGCATCACTCTGCTCGAGCCCATGCTCCGACGCACGACCTTCCTCGGTGAGGTCGTCGAGGAACTCGGCCTGTCCGGCCGGATCACCGTGACGCGGGGGCGCGCCGAGGACTGCACCGGAGCCCATGAGATCGTCACGGCCCGTGCCGTGGCGAGACTCCCGAGACTCCTCGAGTGGACGGCCCGCCTCATCGCCCCCGGTGGCCGTCTCCTCGCTCTCAAGGGGGACTCGGCCCGGAACGAGATCGACGAGGCGGCGCCCCTGCTGAGGGCATCGGGTCTCGTGGCCGACGTCGTCCCCGTACGCGCGCACCCGGACGCCGAGGCGACGAACGTCGTGACGGTGGCCCGTGCACCTCGCGTGCGTCGGCGATGAGGACGGGGTCCCGTCGTCGGGCCCGTCGCCGGCCGAGCGTCCCCCCGCGCCGTCGGTGAGGCGGCGACGACCCATAGCCGTCTTCTCCGTGGATCGGCTTCCCGTGCCGATGGGGATGCGATTCGCCGCGGACGGTCTTCGGCGGCTCCGTGGCTCCCGTGCGAGTGGAGGAGTGGTCTCCCCACCACGGACCCTCGGGTGGCCGGTTCCGCTCCCGGGCGGGTGGGGATGTGTCACGACCCGCCCGCCCAGATCTCCCGGTGCCATGCGCCTGACACCAGGAATGACTTTTGACAAGGCGTGTCGTCACGACGTTCCGGGGGAGGATCCCGTCTCCCCGTCCCGGTCCCGGACGCTAGGATTGACCTCGTCATTGTCGTCGAGGGATCGGTGGTGTTCGCGTGACGGATGTGCCCCTGGGCTGGCCTCCACTCAAACGGCGCACGTGGACGCGTCCGCTCGGTTATCCCGGCAGCACAGCGCTGCTGGAACAACGACGTGGTGATGTTTCACGTGAAACGTCGGCGGCTCCGACCGGTCCCGCCGGGCACTTCCCCGCCCCGACGAACCCGGGGACCGGGGCTCCCGCCTCTTCTGCGGGGATCCCGACGGTGCCGCTCGTGGACGACCCCGCCCCCGATCGTGACGATCCGGTTCCCGTCCCGGGCAGTGGAACCACCGGCGACGAGCCGGACGCCGCGCCCGGAACAGGTGCGGCTGCCGTCCTCGGCGTCGACGCCCCGCAGTGGGGGGACTTCGGTGGGTCCAGGCCGGAACCGGCGACCGGTGCGTCCGACGGGACCGCGACGCACGACGAGGGAACGACCGAGCGTCCGCAGGGGCAGGGAACCCTCGGGGATGTTTCACGTGAAACAACGTCGTCCGTCGGACCTCTCCCCAGGCCGGTGACGACGCGCCGCATCGTCGTGGCCAACCAGAAGGGCGGGGTGGGCAAGACGACGACGGCGGTCAATCTCGCCGTCGCCCTCGCCCAGGGGGGCCTCCGGGTGCTCGTCGTCGACATCGACCCGCAGGGCAATGCCTCGACGGCGCTCGGCATCCCCCACGGGGAGGGGACGGCGAGCATGTACGAGGTGCTGCTCGACGACATGAGGCTCGAGGACGCCGTGGTTCGCTCTCCCGAGGCCGAAGGGCTCCTCGTCCTTCCGGCGACCATCGACTTGGCGGGGGCCGAGCTGGAGCTCGTGTCGAAGGTCGCCCGGGAGCAGAAGCTCCTCAAGGCGCTGCGCGAGTACCTGGTGGATCACGACATCGACTACGTCTTCTTCGACTGTCCTCCCTCCTTGGGGCTCCTCACGGTGAATGCCCTTGTCGCAGCGACGGACATCCTCATCCCGATCCAGTGCGAGTACTACGCGCTCGAGGGCGTGACCCAGCTCATGCGAACCATCCAGCTCGTCGGGGGCGAACTCAATCCGGATCTGCGGTTGTGGGCCGTGCTCCTCACGATGTTCGACGGTCGGACGAAGCTCTCGGCCCAGGTCGCCGACGAGGTGCGCGGCCACTTCGGTGAGGAGACCCTCGAGACCGTCATCCCGCGGTCGGTGCGCGTCAGCGAGGCGCCGAGTTACGGCCAGTCCGTCATCACCTACGACGATCACTCGGTGGGCGCCTGCGCCTATCGCACAGTCGCGGCGGAACTCGCCGCCCGAGCAGCTGAGGAGCAGGAATGAGCGCACGAACGGGTGGGCTGGGGCGTGGCCTCGGGGAGCTCTTCCAGCGCACCGACGTCCCCGCGGCGGCACCGGACGCCGGGAGGGGGGACGAGGCCCGTGCCGAGGAGTCCCGGGTCGGGGACCTCGCGTCCGCGACGATGCCCGACGGTTCGTACTACGCCGAACTACCGGTCGAAGCGATCACCCCGAACCCCCGGCAGCCCCGTCAGGTGTTCGGCGAGGAGGAGCTCGCCGAGCTCAGCGAGTCGATCGAGGAGGTCGGCCTGCTCCAGCCCATCGTCGTGCGCAGGATCGATGACGGGCACTACGAGCTGATCATGGGCGAGCGCAGGCTGCGCGCCCACGAGAGGGCCGGCATCGGGACGATCCCCGCGATCGTGCGGAGCACCGATGACTCGAAGATGCTCACCGACGCCCTGCTCGAGAACCTGCACCGTGTGCAGCTGAACCCCCTCGAGGAGGCGGCCGCCTACGAGCAGCTCATGAGCGACTTCGGCATCACCCAGGAGCAGCTCTCGACCCGTATCAAGAAGTCGCGTCCGCACATCTCCAACACGATCCGGCTGCTCAGACTTCCCGCCACCGTCCAGCGCCGCGTCGCCGCCGGCGTCCTGTCGGCCGGCCATGCGCGCGCGCTGCTGTCACTCGACGATCCTCTCGCCGTCGAGAGACTGGCCCAGCGCATCGTCGCCGAGGGCCTCTCCGTGCGCGCGACCGAGGAGATCGTCACGCTCGCCCCGGCCCGCCAGGAGGCGCCGCGCGGCACGAGGAGGGCCAGGACACCGAACCCGCGGGCCGAGTCGATCGCCCACGAGCTCGGCGATCGCTTCGACACGAGGGTCAAGGTGACCATCGGTCGTCGGAAGGGCAGCATCACGATCGACTTCGCCGGTGAGGACGATCTCGAGCGGATCCTCGGCATCCTCGGGAAGTGACCGGGCACGGGCCCCGGCCCGGCGCCCCCGGGGCCGGCCGATCCGTCGAGAGCACCCGGACCATGCCGATGCCTCGGCGTCCGCCACGGCGATCCCGGTCGGGCCCTGAGCTCCGGCCATGGCAACGAATTGATTTATCGACAAATCGAGGTCCAGTCGGCGGAACCGACCCACAGCATTTCCGGGTGCCACCGGCCTCGACATCCCCGCGCAGCGGCGCCGGGGTCGCGAACGGACGGGACGTCCTGGGTTGTACGGGACCGGCGCTGCGCGTCGGGGCCCGAGGGCCTGAACGGTCACGGACGGTGCGGCTCGGCCGACGCGGAGCGGATCGGGCGGGTGGGACCATCGACCACGGCACCTCCGCCGGCCTTCGGACGCGGGGCCGACCGCGGAGAGGCGATGCGCGTGGGACGCACCGGCGCCTCATGGCGGGGCCGAGCATGCGGAACCGATCCGTGAGGCGGCCCTGGTGCGGAGTGCGGTGCCGGTCCCCGCGGCTCGCCCGCGCGGTCTCCGGCGCGCGGAGACGCGTCGAGGGGAGTCAGAGGAACTCGTCGAGGACCTTGAGCAGACCCGCACGGGTCTTGGCGCCCTGGAACTGCGCGACGAGCCGGCCGTCGCGGTAGATCTGCACGGTGGGCAGCCCGAGGACGCCCTGCTGGGTCGGCACGACCGTGTTCGCGTTGGTGTCGAGCTTGACGAAGTTGATGCGGTCGCCGTACTCCTCGCTGAGTTCGTCGAGGATGGGGCTCATGCGTTTGCAGGGGCCGCACCAGTCGGCCCAGAAGTCGACGAGGGTCGGCTTGTCCGATCCGAGGACGACGTCGTGGAAGGTGGCGTCGGTGACGTCGATCACGTTGCTCATGAGACTCCTCCTGCCCGGCTGGTCGAGCGTGCGGCCTCCATCCTACGGAGCCGGTCGCGGCGGGGCCGGGAGGCGGCGCCGGACCCGGCGGGGGAGCAGGCCACAGGGGGCGGGGCCGTGGACCTGCCCGCGGGGTCAGGACTGGAGGGAGGCGAGGTGGTTCTCGGCGTCCAGGGCAGCGCGGCAGCCCGTGCCGGCGGCCGAGATGGCCTGCCGGTAGACGTGGTCGACGAGATCCCCGCAGGCGAAGACGCCGGGCAGGTCGGTGCGCGTCGAGGAACCCTCGACGAGGACGTAGCCGGCCTCGTCGAGGGCCACCTGGCCCTTGAACAGCTCGGAGCGGGGCACCGAGCCGATGGCCTCGAACAGGCCCTCGACGGCCAGCTCGCGTGTGGAGCCGTCCCTGGTGTCCTGAAGGGTCACGGACTCGAGCCGGTCGTCGCCGTGCAGGTCGACGACGACCGAGTTCCAGGCGAAGTCGATCTTGGGGTTCTTCTTCGCCCGCTCGACCATGATCTCGGAGCCGCGCAGCCGGTCGCGACGGTGGATGAGCGTCACCGAGTCGGCGAAGCGCGTGAGGAAGAGGGCCTCCTCGAGGGCGGCGTCGCCGCCGCCGACGACGGCGATCGGCTTGCCGCGGAAGAAGAAGCCGTCGCACGTGGCGCACCAGCTCAGGCCCTTGCCGGAGTAGCGCTCCTCGGCCGGGATGCCGAGATGGCGATAGCCGGAGCCGGTCGCCAGGATGACGGTCCGCGCCCGGTGGACGGCGCCCGTGCCGTCCGTGACGGTCTTCACGTCGCCGGCGAGATCGACCTCGGTCGCGTCGTCGGTGATGAACTCGGCGCCGAAGCGCTCGGCCTGGCGGCGCATGCCGTCCATGAGCTCGGGGCCCTGGATGCCCTCGGGGAAGCCGGGATAGTTCTCCACCTCGGTCGTCGTCATGAGCGCGCCGCCGGCGTCGAGCGAGCCCTCGAGGACGAGCGGGGACATGCCCGCCCGCGCGGTGTAGATGGCCGCGGTGCAGCCCGCGGGGCCGGAGCCGATGATGATGACGTCACGGAGCTGGTCGTTCATGGTTGCCTTTCTCGTCTCTGGCCGACGGGCGGTGGCCCGAGCCTACGCGGTGCCGGGACGGTCGGGGCCCTGGCCGTCCCCCGGCGCGGGTCGTTGGTTGGGGAACGCGGTGGGCGGCGGTCTCATTCCGCTGTCGGCGCCCCGGGCCCCGTTCAGCCGGCGTTCTTGGAGTCCGTGACGACCCGGGCCAGGTTGCCGATCGCCGCGTCGGCCGATTGCTTGCCCTCGAGCGTCATGCGCAGCTGGCCCTCGACGACCGGGCGCAGGTCGAGCCAGGCGTCGCTGCCGCCGAGCATGACGCCGGCGTGGTCGATGCTGGCCAGACCGGCGTTGGCGATCCGATTGGACGAGAGCTCGCTCGTCACGAGCAGGCCCGTGCGTGAGGGGATCGCCGGAATCATCGCCGCCGTCGTCGACAGCGGCTGGTCCTCGAGGCAGTAGTGGAGGAACTGGAAGGCGACGTCCTGGTAGCGGCTCTGACGCGAGACGCTCAGGACGGTGCCGGTGCGCAGGATCGACGGCTCGCCGCCGGCATCGCCCGGGGGCATGGGGAAGAAGGCCATGTGGGCCTCGTCGCCGAGGCCCGCGCCGTTCAGCTCGTCCCAGGTGGCGGTGCCCATGGGGGCCATGGCGGCCCTGCCCTGGGCGATGAGGCGCGGTTCGCCCGTGCCGGGCACCGACGACGGATCGGCTGTCCCGTCATTGACGAGGCCGGCCAGGAAGTCGAGGGCCTTCGCGCCCGTGCCGTCGTTGAAGCCCAGGTCGCCCTCCTCGGTGAACAGCCTGCCGCCGTAGGCGCCGACGAGGTTGGCCCAGGTGCGCACCAGACCGGGGCCGAACGGGTCGAAGCCGCTGAAGCCCTCGCCGTTGAGCTGCTTGGCCATCTCGCGCAGCTCGTCGAGCGTCTTCGGGGGCTCGGTGATGCCGGCCTGCGTGAGCAGGTCGACGCGGTAACCGACGACCTGGAGGTCCATCGCGTAGGGCACGCCGAACAGCTCGTCGTCGATGCGGCAGCTGGGCAGGAAGCGTTCGTCGACGCCGAGGTCGGCGAGCAGGTCGGCCGGGAGGGGCTCGAGCGCGTTGCGACGGCGCAGAGCGTGCAGCCAGCCGTACTCGGGCATGAGGACGTCGGCCAGGATGCCGCCGGTCAGGGCCGTGAGGATCTTGTCGGGCAACTTGTCGCTCGTCGTGTAGGTGGTGGCCATCTGGTAGGCGCTCGTGCCGAAGAAGCCGGTGAGGACGTTGTTGGCGTAGCGGTCCTGGAGCTCGCCCGTGCCGAGCAGTGCCGAGAGCATCGACAGGGTGCCTGAACCGGTGCTCTTCGCGTCGTGCCAGTCGGGGCTGGCCGAGGGGCTCGCGCCGGTGGCGGTGGGCCGGGAGTCGTCGTTGCCGTCGCGGCAGGCGCTCAGCGCGGCCGCGGCCAGGGCGGCGGCGCCGATCCTCAGCAGCTTCCTGCGTTGCAGCCGCACGGGTGCCTCCTTGTGCCGGTGATGCCCGGAGCCCCGTGCCCGGGGCCGGCGTCCGATCCGACTCTACCGTCGACGCCGCTCCGGCCGTCCATGGTGCTCTCTTGCGAATGTCGAAGAGAGACGGATACGAGGGGATCGGCGCCGATCGACGATTATCATGATGTCTACTTTTTACGTAATAAAAATGGATACGGGATGATCACCCAGGCGGCCGCCCGTCGGGGGCAGACGCGCCCCGGCACGGCGGCGACCGGGCCGCTCTCAGTGGGTCCGCTCGTCAGGGGGCAGATGGTCGAAACGGTTGATCCAGTGGATCACGGTCTCGCCGGCCCCCTCGTAGGGCTCGGGGGCGGGCAGTCCGGTCTCGAGGTGGGCCGTCGCCGTGTTGAGCATGGTGACCCACGGGTCGGGGGCGCCCTGCACGCTGGCCGCACCCATCGAGGCGCGCAGCAGGTACTGGATGATCCATTCGTGGCAGATGAGGCCGACGACCCGGTCGTCGGCGTGGAAGCGGCGCTCCAGGTCGGCGAAGAGGGCGAAGCCGCGGCCCTGCGCCTGGGCCGGGGCCTCGACGTACTCGCCCTTGTCGTACCAGCCGTCGTCGTCGACGTCGACGGGCACGACGACGCGCTCGTTCACCTCGCGCAGCGCGCTGGCGCCGGCCCCGCGCTCGGCCACCGGCGCGCTCGGCGGACCGCCGTACAGGCCGCCGACCTCGTAGGCGTCGGTGAGCAGCTCGACCGGTACGTCCAGCTCCTCGCTGACCGGCACGGACGTCTGGACGGCCCGCACCATCGGCGAGCACAGCAGCACCTGCGGGCGCGGCAGCAGACCGTCCGCGAAGGCCTGCGCCAGACGGCGGGCCTGCGTGCGGCCCAGCGCGGTGAGCAGGGGATCGGCGCTGCGCCCCGCGAAGGCGTGACCCGCGGCGGTGAGCACATTGTTGGACGACTGACCGTGGCGGATCAGGAGGAGCTTCACAGGGCGCAGTGTATTCGGCGGGCCCGACGCAGGCGGGGCCCCGGGCCCTGGGAGGGCGATGCCGGGGGGTCGGCCACCGGGCGGGCGGTGTCCAGCCGTGTCGGAGGGCCGCGACGGCGGGGCCGCCGGCGCTCCCCGCGGGGCCTCGCGGGGCGGGGACCCGGACGCCATGATCCCGCGCGAGGGGCGCTCCTGCGAGGGGGCGGGTCGCGGTCCGCCGCGCCTCACCGGGACCGCGGCGGTGCGGGCGCGTCTCGTGGGCGGCTCAGGCGGTGACCGCGATCTCGCTGATGCCGCCCTGCCAGCCGCCGTCGACCCGGGGCAGGCTCGTGAGGTAGACGAGAACGTAGCGGGTGGTGGGCCCGTCGTCGAAGGAGAACCGGGTCGTCGCGCCGGCCCCGTAGTCGGTGGCGACCGTCGTCCAGTCGTTCACCGTCGCGCGCGAGGGGTTCTCGGCGTCCCTGGGCGTCATGATCTGGACGGCCGTCGGTTCGCCGACGAACCGGATGTCCAGCCCGTCGAGCCCGACCGGGCGTCCCAGGTCGAGCAGCAGCCCCGTGCCCGGCTTGAGACCGCTGAAGGTCGCCGAGCCGGTGTACAGATCGGTGCGCCAGACGGTGCCCGCGTCCGAGTCGGCCACGAGGGCGGCCTCGTCGGCGTTCTCGCCGCCCTCGCCGCCGTCGGCGGTCGGGTCGAAGGACTCCGCGGTGAAGGCCACGGGCCCGGGGGCCGGCGTGGCGCTCCGCTCCGCAGCGGCCCGGCGGGCGGCGTTGTCGTTGTGCCTGATCGAGCCGATCATGCCCGGCACCGCGATGACGAGCATCGCCGTGACGTACAGAGGGGCCATCCAGCGCAGCAGCCGGTAGAGGCGCGTGCCCTCCCAGGAGTTCCCGCGCTCGCGGGCCCGGGCCTCGGCCTGCGCCTCGTGCTCCTTCTCGTCCCGGATGCGGGCCGCCGCCTCGGCGCGCTCGGCGAGCAGGGCCTCGCGCTGCTCGGCCGCCTCGCGGGTGATGCGCTGCACCTCGGCCTGCTCGACGAGGTCATCTCCGACGAGCGGCTCCTGCACGGGCTCGGCGAGCGCGTGGACCCGCGGCGTCATGCCCGTGCCGGTCGTCCCGGCGCGCCCGGCCAGCGCGCGCACCCGCTGCTCCAGATCGCCATCGGGGTCGGCGGCGCCGATGACCCGGTTCATGGCGCGCACGATCTGGTCGACGCTGCGGATCCGGTTGGTCCCGGCGCGCGGGGTGAGGATCGAGACGCACACGGCGTCGAGCGGGGCCGGCACCGACTCCTTGATGGTCGCCGGCGGCACCCAGCGGGGCGTGTTCGAGACCTCCGGCGAGGTCATCGGCGCGGCAACCAGGCCGAACTCCTTGGTCTGGGGCCGCTCGGCGGGCACCGGCCAACGCTGGGTCAGGCAGGCGTAGAGGATCTTGCCGAGCGCGCGCACGTCCTCGGCCTCCTGGAGCGCCGGCTCGCGTCCGAGGGTCGCGGCCTCGCCGGACAGGGCCGCGTCGATGAGGAAGCCGACGACCTTCACGTTGCCGTTGGGCGTGATGATGATGCTCTCGGGCGTGAGGCGGCGGTGGAAGATGCCTCGGGCGTGCATGGGCGAGAGCGCGTCGGCGATCTCGCGGACGACGAAGGCCGACTCGACCCCGCTCAGCGCCCCGTACGAGAGCAGCTCGCGCAGCCGCGTGCCGGGGCTGTCCTCGCAGACGATGAAGGGGATCGGCTCGTCGAGGGCGTCGAGGACCCTCAGGAACCGCGAGTCGGTGGCCACCGAGGCGCGCCGGGCGGCCGAGAGGACCTCCGGCGTCGTGGGCGCCCGGGGATCGAGGACGTGGACGATCACCGACCTCGAGAGCATCGCGTCACGGCCGCGCCAGGTGGTGGCGAAACCGACGACGTCGAGCTGCTCGTCGAGGTGGTAGCGCTCGGCGAGCACGTCGCCGCCGGCGGGCGCGGCCGCCGGACCGCCGGGCCGGGGCCCCTGCTGCGCTCGCTCCATGTCATTCCTCGCTGCCTGGCCGGCCTGGTCGGCTGGACTGGTCCCAGTGTGCCCTCGAATCGACCGGGCGCCCGACCGGCCCGCCGAACGGCTCCTCACTCCGCGGCCCGTCTGCCGCGGGCCGCGTCTTCCACGGCCCGGGCGCGTTCGTGACGCACCTGCTTGACGCGCAGGGCGGTCGCCGCCATGAGGACTATGCCCGAGGCGATGATGATCACCCAGGCGACGCGCCCCGAACTGTTGGCCGAGACGACGAACTCGCTGCGCGGCCCGAGCTCGGTGGCGTGCTCGCCGGTGGTCATGACAACGGCGTTCATCTGCACGTCGCCGTTGCTCGTCGCCCGCGGGGCGATGCGCACGGTGACCGACTCGCCCGCCCCGATCTCGAGCACGTCGGTGTCGTCGATGGAGATGCGTCCCGGATTGTCGGACGCGAAGTGGATGCGCACCCTGACCGGAACGCTCATGGTGTTGGTGACCGACACGGGCAGGGCGCTGTCGTCGTCGGGGATGACGAGACGCTCGCTGATGTGGACGCTCACCTCGCCCGAGGAGAGCGCCTGGCTGATCGGCGCGAGGGCCGTCCGGACGTACTCGTCCGCGTCGGCGTCGCTGGGGAAGGACGAGCTCCACGCGGCCAGCGTCAGGGCGTCCGCGTCGATGCCCGGGCCCCGGCCGGTGAGCTCCTCGTAGACGCCGAGGTCGCCGCGGGCCGTGCGCTCGGGCCCGGAGCGGTCGGTCGGGCTGCTCGGTGCCGTGTCCTGGGCGCTGGTCGTGACCGGCTGCTGCGAGGCGGTGAGCTCGTCGACGGTGACGCGGGCGCGCCCGTCGGCGCCGGCCAGTTCGGCTCGGGCGGCGTCCGCCGTGGCGACGACGTCGACCGCCGGGGAGCCCGACAGCGAGTAGACGAGCTGCTCGGCCCGCAGGCGGGCGGCGCGCTGGGCGTCGGAGTCCGAGCCGTCCCCGGCGCTGCCCTGGGCGATGGACTCGTGGGTGGCCAGCATCGCGAGGTCGTCCACCCGGTAGTACTCGCCGTCGGCGTCGAGATCGGGGGCCAGGACGAGTCCGGGGTCGACCCCGTCGAGGAGGTCGACGATCGCCTGCGAGGTGGACGAGCCGTCCGTGACGACGGCCAGGGGCAGGACGGCCAGCGGGTGGGCGGCCGGCAGGGCGTCCTCCGCGGCGCCGACGAGCTCGCCCCGCCCGGCGGCCGCAGCGGCGGTGACGTCGGGGGAACCGTACAGGGTGCGGTGGCTGCGCCCGTTCGCGGCGATGCGCCGCAGCCGGTCGAGGAACGAGGCGGCCGCCGCCTGGCCGGTGCCGTCGGCGGTCGTGCCGGGCCCGGTGCGCACCTGGTAGCCGGACGACATGGCCGTCAGCTCGTCCCACAGGAGCGGGTCGATGAGGCTCGAGACGTCGTCGGCCTCCGCCAGGTCGGCGATGAGGTCGAGGCGGCCGCCCCCGGCGATCTCGGCGGCCAGGTGGTCGTCGGTGAGGACGGCCTGGCCGGCCGCGCCGTCGTCGGTGGAGGGCACGAGCGAGGGCGCGCTGGACAGCACGGCGACTGTCGCCGCTTGGTAGCCGCCCTCTCCCGGGCAGGTGATGACGGTGCGGGCCGAGGCGATGAGCCCCCCCTCGGCGTCGACGAGCATCGCCCCCACGAGATAGGCGCTGGAGGCGCTCATGAGACCGAGCGCCTCGGACGAGGCCCTGAGCGAGTACGGGGCCGACGCCCCGGCGTCCAGGTCGGCGACCGTCGCGGACGCCTCGGCACCGGGCACGGGCGGGGTGCTCGTGACGTCCTGCTCGGCGGACAGCGCGTTGCTGAGGGCGTCGCCGTTGGTGATGGGCCCGCGGGCGCTCCACAGGCGCACCGTGGCTCCGGCGAGCCGGTTCGGGCCGGTGTTCGTGAGCGTCCCGGAGAGCGTCACCTCGCTCGGGACGCGGACGGTCGCCGGGTCCAGACCGGTGATCGTGAGGTCGGCGCTCGTGCCGTCGGCGGACGCCGGCGCGGCGCCCGCGCCGAGCAGCCCCGCGACGAGGGCGAGCAGCACCGCCAGCGCGACCGGCCAGGACGGCCGGGCGCGCCGGGTCTGCGCGGACGCGGCTGAGTGCACCCGCTCATCGTAGGCGGTGGACATGTGAGCGGGACGCGCGCTCGCCGTGCCCATGCCGGCGCCCATCGAGCGGCTCCGCGCCTACGCCCGGCGTTCCTTGAGGGCGCCGCGGCCGAGGCTCACGCGGTCGAAGACGGCCAGTGCCAGCGAGATCGCGATGAACACGGTGATCGCCGCATAGGCGCTCGTGAGGGCCCTCGTCCAGCCCGAGGAGACGAGCGAGTAGAAGATGGCGGTCGTCACGGCGTTGCCGATGGCCGTCGTGATGCGCTCGGCCGTGGACTTGACGCCGCCCGCGACACCGCCCTCGGCCGGGGGGATCTCGATCATCGAGAGGGTCTGGATGCAGCCCGTCATGCAACCGTTGCCGAAGCCGATGAGGGTCAGCGGGGCCATGAGCCACCAGAAGCTGTACCCGTGCTCGATCGTGAAGGCTGCCGTGGCCGCCGTGAGGACGACACCGGCCACCATGCACGACAGGCCGACGATGACGATGGTGCGGCCCTTGGCCAGCGCCATGCGCCCGGTGGCGATCGAGGTGACGGCCGAGACGAGCGCGTTCGGCAGGCCGATCATGCCGGCGGCGAGGGCCGAGGCGCCCATGCCGTTCTGGATGAACAGGGCCACGAGGACGAAGACCGAGGTGCCGCCGAGGAACTGCATGCCGCTGATGGCGGTGGCGTGGGTGAAGGAGCGGTGGCGGAACAGCGCCAGGTCGACCATCGGCTGACGGCCGCGGGCCTTGTAGGAGCGTTCCCAGCGCACCCACAGCCACATGAGCGCGGCGCCGGGGGCCAGGAGGGCGAAGGACGGGCCCGTCTTGATCATGAACGGCAGCATGATGCACAGCACCGCCGCCATGAGCAGGGTGATGGCGAGCGGGTCGAGGTCGAGATGGCGGGTCCGCGCCGTGCCCTCGCGCCGCTCGCGGGCCCGGCGCCGCTCGCTCTCGAAGGGGAACCAGCGCAGCGCCAGGACGATGCCGAGCAGGCCCAGCGGGAAGTTCCAGATGAAGGAGGCGCGCCAGCCGTTCTCGGGGCCGACCATGCGGATGATGATGCCCGTGAGCAGCGGGCCGGCCGTCACCGACGCCGAGATGACGAGTCCGAAGACACTGAACGCTTTCGCGCGGGCCTGGCCCTTGAAGTACTGCTGGATCATGCCGATCGTCTGCGGATTGTAGACGCCGGCGCCGAAGCCCTGCGCGATGCGGGCCAGGTTGAGCAGATGGGGGTTGTCGACGACGCCGCACGCCAGCGAGCCGAGGCTGAAGATGGCCACGCCGATGATCCAGAGGGTGCCGCGCCCGAGCACGTCGCCGATGCGGCCGGCGGCGACGAGGACCATGCCGAACAGCAGCGCGTAACCCGAGAGCATCCACTGCATCGAGGTGTTCGAGGCGCCGATCGCCGTTTCGATGGTCGGCAGCGCGACGTTGATCGACGAGACGGCCATGAGCTCCATGGCCAGCAGGATCATGAGGGTGAACAGGATCTTCATGCGGTTGAAGACCCTCGGGGAGTCCTCGATGCGGATGAGATGGTTCTCCGTGTTGAAAGGCACTTGTTCCTTCGTTCCCCTCGTCGGCTCCGGCGCCGGCCGGCGACCCGCCGGCTGCCCGGATCGTCCGGTGCGACCGCCTGACGACCGGCTCAATTATCGGACCCGGGTTCAAGCCGGCCGTCGAGGGCGCGTCCCCGACGGCCGGGCCCGACCGGCGCCGTGCGGCCCCGTCGCGCGGCCCTGGCGCGCGACGGGGGCATCGGGGACCCGCGCCCGGGCCCGGCCGCCTCCCGCCGTCCTACGGCCCGGGCGCGCGGGCCGGGCGCCGTCTCACCCCGACGGCGGGGTCCTGCTCGGTGCCCGGAGATCACGGAGAACGGCCGCGACCCCGCCGCGGACGGACGAGCCGTCCTGGGCCGCGACCGACGAGTCCGTCCGCGCCTCATCCGTCCGCGGCCGACAGCACGAGCCCGGAGATCCTGCTTCCGAAAAGGCTCCGGTGCAGGATGAGGACGTTCCTGATGGTCCGGTCCTCGGTGTCGTCCCCGACGAACCACTCCTCGTGGTTCTCCGCGGCGCTGCAGGCGAGCCCCGGAACCTGCTGATGCCGCAGGCAGAGCACGGCGGTGATGATGTTGGTGATGATGCTGAAGCTGATTCCGTAGCCCGTGATCGGGTTCGGCGTGTAGATCAGCCCCCGAGCGGTCGGGAGGAGCCCGGTGACAGCGGCGAGTTCCGAGTCCGTCGTGCTCGGGTCGCCGTCCGCCGTCGGGATGACCAGGTCGATGTCCGAGAGGCCGATGCGCGCCCTGTCGACGAGCCCGGTGATGAGCCTGCGGTACTCGGCGTCGATGCGGGCGTCGCGGGAGAACAGCGCCCTGCCCGCGTTCAGGGTGCCGATGGCGGTCACGCTGGCGAGGGGGGTCGCTCCCCTCTCGACCGCGACCCGCGGGTCCTCGACCCCGATGACGGCGCCGCCGTTGCTGGGCGCGAATCCGGTCCGTCGCGCGGAGAACGGCTCGTACTCGGTGTCGCAGAAGGTCAGGGAGTCCGCGCAGTAGTCGACGAGCAGATCCAGGGGGACCGCCTCCGCCGCGCCGACGAGGACAGCCCTGTTCCGCCCGCCCTCGATCGTCTGGGACGCGAGGTCCAGGGCGTCGGATCCGATGCACGACCCCGTCGTGACGGCGCAGTTCTCCCCCCTCGTGCCCAGGGCGCAGGAGATCTCCCCCACGCTCGATCCGAAGTAGAACGCCATGCCCGTGCGCGGGGATATCCTCTTCGGCCTGCCCTCGACCACCTTCATCACCTGCTTGATGCCGAAACCTATCTGCGCGAAGGCCGTCCCCATGATGACGCCGATGTGCGAGGGGTCCAGATGATCCTGCGAGGAGAGCCTCCGGATGGACATCGCCTCCGCGCAGTCGAGCGCGGTCGTCGTCGCGTAGATGATCTGGTCGTCCATGTACCGGGTGCGTCTGCCGAGCTCGGGGTACCTGTCCAGCGGCACCCTCGCCGGCACCGAGGACAGGAACCGCTTCCCCGAGGGCCGCGAGTGGTGCCTGAGCAAGCTCGATTTCGTGGTCAGTCCGTCCCAGAGGGAATCGGCCCCACTGGTGCCCCCGGACGAGTATCCCAGGCCGGTCACGTGCAGTCTCATGTCAGTCCTCCCAGCCTGCCATCACGAGTGCCATGTTCGATCCCCCGAATCCGGTCGCCGTCTTCAGCGCGTAGTCGCATCGGGTGACGGGGCGCGCCTCGTTCGGCACGCAGTCGATGTCGCACTCGGGATCGGGGGCGGAGTAGTTGATGGTCGGTGGAAGGATCTTGTCGACGAGGATCATGCCCAGGCACACCAGCTCCAAGGCGCTCGCTCCCCCGAACGCATGGCCGATCATCGATTTGATGGAGCCGATCGGCACATCGGTCCGGCCCAGCGCGTCCGTGATCGCCCGGACCTCCGCCCGGTCGTTCTCGCGGGTGCCGGTCCCGTGGCAGCTGACGTAGTCGATCCGGTCCGGAGCGATGGACGCCTCGGCGAGGGCCTGCCGGATGGCATCCGCCCAGCGGCTTCCGTCGTGGGAGGGACGCACCATGTCCTCGCCGTCGGATGTCGCGGCGTAGCCGATGATCTCGCCGTAGATGCGCGCGTTCCGCGCCAACGCCGAGTCCAGGTCCTCGAGGACGAGGAATCCGGAGCCCTCGCCGAAGACCATGCCGTCCCGATCGGCGGAGAACGGCTTGCAGGCGCGGGCGGGATCGCCGGTCCACCGGGACGTCGCTCCGATGATCTGGAAGCTCATGTAGTTGGTGATGGCGATGGGGGCGTCGCAGCCTCCGGCGAGCGCCACCGTCGTCCGGCCCTCCTTGACGTCCCGGAAGCCCAGCCCGACCGATTCACCACCGGCATAGCAGCTGGTGCTCACCGAACGCATGATCCCATCGGCGGAGAAGCGGTGGGCGATCAGATCGGGCCAGGCCCCCGGGCAGAAGGCGTGCGCGAGCGAGAAGTCCGGGAGCGGGGTCCGGGTGAGATGCGAGACGGCCATGTCGGTGGCGCTCAGAATCCCGGCCGTCGTCGTTCCCAGGTAGACGCCGAACCGGTCGTTCGGGATCGTCTCCCCGAGGGCGGACCCCAGCCGGGCGTCGTCGAACGCCTCCTGGGCCGCGACGAGGGCGAACTGCGTACCGCGGTCGGTCAGGTGCGCGTAGGCCTCGGCCCCGGGGAGCGCCGTGGTGAAGTCGAAGTCCTGGAATTCCGCTCCGAGCGGCGGGGAGGACATCTCGTACCCGGCCAGTGAGCGCAGGCTGTCCACGGCGCTCCTGCCGCTCACGACGGAGCGCCACAGCGTGCGGGCCCCCAGCCCGTACGCCGACACGGCCCCCACACCGGTGATCACGACTCTGTGCATTTCATCAGTTCCTCTTCGTTCGATGGGTGATGCCCCGCCGGAAGGCTGTTCTCGGCGGCGCGCGGCGTCAAGGGGTTCTTGGCGCCGCCGTCTGCCCGGGGCCCGGCCCTCAACTGCGCAGCGCGCACCCGGCGCCGGCGCGGAGGGGTTCTCCCGGGCACGGCAGGGCCCGGACGGCTCCGGTCGATCATGGGACTCGGCTGCGTCGGGCCGGACGGCATCCGGTTCGCTCGACGGCCCGGGCGGAGCCGGGAGGTCCGTCCGTCGACGCCGCGGACGGGTCCCGCCGGCGGGTTCATGGGCGGTCCGCCCGGTGGGCGCGGTGACGGGGCCGCCGACTACTCCTCCACCGGTGACTCCTCCCGGCCGGCTCCCCGCGGAACGGCCGCGCCGTTCTCCAGCCACCGTACGGTTCTCCCGAGGCCCGCCACGAGGTCGAACTCCGGGGAGTAGCCGAAGTCCGTGCGCGCCTTCCCGCAGGAGCAGATCCAGTAGTTCGTCGTCATCCACCGGACGTCCCGCGGCGTCAGCGGCGAGGTGAACCCGAAGATCCCGGCAAGGGCGTCGAGCACGTGGGAGGCCCCCAGCAGCGGGGCCCGCGGGAGGCTTCTCCGGGGCGGTTCCAGATGGTACGCCCCCGCCACCGCATCAATGATCTCCTGAAAGGTGTACGGCCGTGCGTCGGAGAGGAAATAGGTTCTTCCCACGGTGTTCTCCGACTGGGCCGCGTCGATCATTCCGCGGGTCAGGTTCTTGACATAGCAGAAATCCGACAGATTCCGGTGGCGGCCGGGGATGAGCAGCGGCAGGCCGTGGCGGGACGACTTCTCGATGAGCTCGAAGAAGGGCTGCCAGTTCCGGTCGCCCTCGCCGTATGTCATGGCGGATCTGATGATGACCACGGGGCTTCCCGTCTCGGCGCGGTGCCGGAGCGCGGCGACCTCCATGTTCGCCTGGCAACGGCCGTAGTTCGTGAGCGGTCTCAGCTCGCTCTCCTCGGTGAGGGGGAGGCCGTCCCTGGAGGGCCCGGTGGCCGCGATCGAACTCTGGATGACGATGCGTGAGATCCTCGTGTCCAGCTCGGCCGCGGACAGGATGTTCGTGGTGCCGAGCAGGTTCTGCGAGTAGGACTCGTAGCTCCGGTGGGAGCTCGGGTGCTCGCTCTCGGCGAGGTGGAAGATCGTGTCCACCCCCGAGCTCGCATTCCGGACGGAGTCCTCGTCGGCGGGCGCGCCCGGGTGGACGGCGACCGCTTCCGGGAGCAGTGCTCGCGCGCCCCGGGCGTCTGGTGCGAGGACCCGGACGTCGTGCCCCCGGTCGAGGAGGTCCTCCACCAGGCTCCTGCCCACGAATCCGGTTGCGCCCGTGATCAGTGCTCTCATCGGTCTTTCCTTTCGGCGTGCGGGTCAGCGGATCCCGCGTCCCGGGCAGGGCCGGGGTCGGTGCACCTGCTCTCGGCTGCCCGGGGAGCGGGCGTTCGTGGGACGCGGCGTCCGCGGAGGTGGGATCTGCGCGCGGCCTTGCGGACAGGAGGGCCGTCGTGCGGCGGTTCAGTTCTCCTGGCGGAAGTGGTCGTAGAGCCCGGCCAGCGGTTTCGGCGCCCACCAGTTCCACTGGCCGAGCACGGTCATCGTCGCCGGCACGAGCAGCAGCCGCACGAGCGTCGCATCGGCGGCGACCATGATGGTCAGCCCCACCCCGAGTTCCTTGATGGAGATCATCTCGCCCGAGACGAAGCCGAGGAAGACGGCGATGATGATCGCGGCGGCCGAGGTGATGATGCGGCCCGAGCGCTGCAGCCCGCGGGCCACGGCCTCGTCGTTGTCGTACCCGGCCCGCCAGTACTCGCTGATGCGGGCCAGCAGGAAGACCTCGTAGTCCATCGCCAGGCCGAAGCCGAAGGCGGCCAGGCAGGCCACGATGAAGGTCTGCAGCCCGGGTGTCCTCGGCAGCCCGAGGTGCCCGCCCTCGAAGAGCCAGGCCGTGGCGCCGAGCGAGGCGACGAGGGAGAAGCCGTTGATGACGAGCGCCTTGAGGGGGACGATGAGCGAGCCGGTCATGCAGAACAGCAGGACGAGGACCGCCACGACGATGATGAGTGCCGACCAGGGCGCCCGATCGAGCATGGCGTTGATGAAGTCGGTCTGCTGGGCCGCCGCCCCGCCCACCCAGAACGGGTGGTCGGCGGTCATCGCGCGGATCCGGTCGACGGCGTCGACGGCCTGCTGGCCGACCGGGTCGTCGACGTCCATGAGGACGCTGATGAGCGTCATGTCCTCGTGGCCGGGCAGCGGCGCGGCCGTCACATGGGTGACGTCGTCCATGGCCCGGATGTCGGAGACGAGTCCGGCCGCTCCGGTCGTGTCGGTCTGGGCGACGATGCTGATCGTCGGGGTGGCCAGCGCCGGGTAGTCGTCCTGCACGATGTCGTAGCCGGTGCGCACGGAGGAGTTCGCGGGCATGTACTCGACGATGTTCGTCCGCATGTGCAGGGAGGCGACAGGGCTCGCCATGATCGACAGGGCGATGGCGATGACGACCATGATGATCCACGGGTGCGCCACGACCCGGCGCGACAGGCGGCTGAAGAAGCCGTGGTCCGACGAGGAGTCGCCGATGGCGCGCATCACCCGTCTGATGCCCGGCACCCGGCTCAGCGGGCTCGGGCGCACCAGATGGGATCCGAGGAGCGTGATGATCGAGGGGACGAGCGTGACCGTGCCCAGCACGGCGAGCAGTGCCACGATGGCCGCCCCGGCGGCGATCGTCTTGAACATCGGGGTGCGCAGGACGAGCAGGCCGGCGATCGAGCAGGCGATGGTGAGCGCCGAGAACGAGACGGTGCGCCCCGCGGTGGCGACCGTGCGCACGACGCAGCGTCGCACGAGGTCCTTCATCGCCTCGCCGACCGGCGGTTCACCGCCCCCGTCGCCGGACTCCGCGAGCTCGTTCGCGAGCTCCTCGCGGTAGCGGCTGACGAACAGCAGCCCGTAGTCGATCGACAGGGCCAGCCCCAGGATCGAGATGACGTTGAGGATGAACGAGTGCACATCGAGGACGAAGGTGAGGCACCACAGCGCGCCCATGCCGACCAGGATCGAGACGATCGCGTTGACGAGCGGCAGGCCGGCGGCGAGCAGGCCGCCGAAGATGAGGATCAGCAGGACGAGCGCGATCGGCAGGCTCACGGACTCCCCCTGGGCGAGGTCCTCCTGGACGAGCCGGCCGATGGAGTCGCCGATGAGCTCCGTGGACACCGCGTGGGCATTCGCATCGGGCGCGTGCTGGCGCAGCGCGTCGAGATAGGCGCCCTCGGCCGTTTCGGCCACTCGGTCGTTGGCGGCCTGGGAACGGTCGTCGTCGAGGCCCGCGGTGAGCGTGACGAGTTCCACGTAGCCGTCGCCGTCGGCGGACAGCAGCGCCCGGGCCCGTTGCGAGGCGGGGTCGGGCATCGAGAAGGCGTCCTGCACCGAGGCGACGTCCTCGAGACCGGACAGGGTGCTGCGCGCCGTCGACACCGCGGCGGCGAGCCCCGCCGGGTCGGCGTGCATGTCGACGCCCTCGACGACGACCGTCACCGTCTCGCCATCGGTCCCGTCGGAGTCCGTCAACGAGGAGACCTGTTCGGACTCGGTGTCGGGGGTCGGGGCGTTCGTGCTCGTCAGCCGCTCGAAGAGCCCGCCATGCCCCAAGCCCTGGAAGGCCAGGCAGGCCATGGCGGACAGCAGCAGCGCCCAGACGGCGACGAACACCACCGGGCGCCGGGAGACGGCGCGGCCGATATATGTGAACATGGATCTCCTCGGTCTGGTCGGTCTGGTTCTGGGCGGGCGCACGGCCGGGCGTCCGTGCGAGTCCCGGATCCTCAACGGTCGATTTCGTCGTGCTGTCAGAACCTCGTGCGCCAGGCGGCGAGCTGCGGTTCCACGGCGAATCCTTTACCGGGGAGGGGGTGGGCGGGTCGTCGGATGGCAACCGGATTCCGGCTTGTCCATGCGGCCGATACGGGAACCTACAAGGCGTTTTCGGACGGGTCAAGGTTCCGTCGGGGGCCCCGCATTCCGGTAGGGGTGGATTCGGGGTTGCAATGACTTCAACGACGGTGTTGACTGGAAATTTTTCCCGCTCGGCCAGGAGAGCGGAATCCCACGTGCGGAGCGGCGCGGACGAATTCCTGCGATTCCTGCTGGAGCGGACGGGAACCGGGCCGGTGGAGGCCGTGCGAGCGGGACCCGGACGCCTGCCGTCGGAATACCCAGGAAACTCACAGCAATTGTCGGGATGAGCGCGTGCTCAGGGGATGATCAGGGGTGCGGGACCGGTCGCGGATGCCGCGGACGGCGCTCGTGGATGGCGCGGCGGGCGACGACGCGGCCGCGGCGAGCCGGTCGTGCCCCCGTCCCGTCACCTGCCGGCGCTCGGCCCCCGTCGGTCGGCTCCGGTTCACCGACCTGCCGCCCTGCCCCGGCACGGGACGGCGGGGAGCCGGAGCCGTTGCGACGCGCCGGGAGCGCCGGGCCCGGTCCTGCGGCCCCGCGCCGCACGGCGTTCACGCCGCGTCCGGAGCCGGGGGAACGCCCCTGCCCAGGGTGACCCGGTCGAAGACGGCCAGCGCCGTCGAGACGACGATGAACACGGTGATCGCCGCGTAGGAGCCGGTCAGCGCCGCGGCCCATCCGGTGGACAGCATCGAGTAGAAGATGGCGGTGGTGACCGCGTTGCCGACGGCCGTGGCCATGCGTTCGGTGGTGGACTTCACGCCGCCGGCCACGCCGCCCTCGGTGGAGGGGATCTCGCTCATCGACAGGGTCTGGTTGCAGCCCGTCATGCAGCCGCTGCCGAAGCCGATGAGGGTCAGCGGGAGGACCAGCCACCAGAAGCGGACGTGGGCGGTCTCGATGAGGCGGGCGGTGACGGCTGCGCCGACCACGCCGACGGTCATGCACGACAGCCCTGCGATGACGATGGTGCGCCCCTTCGCGAGCGCCATGCGTCCGGTCAGGAGCGAGGTGACCGCCGTGACGACCGCGTAGGGCAGGCCGAGGAGGCCGGTCGCCAGGGCCGAGACGCCCATGCCGTTCTGGAGGAACAGGGCGGCGAGGATGAGAACGGAGGTGCTGCCGAGGAACTGCGTGCCGCTGATGGCGGTGGCGTGGGTGAAGGAGCGGTGGCGGAACAGCGCCAGGTCGACCATCGGCTGGCGGCCGCGGGCCTTGTAGGAGCGCTCCCAGCGCACCCACAGGAGCAGCAGGGGGACGGCTGCCGCGAGCAGGCCGAATGAGACGCCGGTCTTGAGGATGAACGGCAGCATGATGCACAGCACCGCCGCCATGAGCAGGGCGACGGCGAGCGGGTCGAGGTCGAGGCGCCGGGCCCGCGCCGTGCCCTCGCGCCGCGCCCGGGCCCGGCGCCGCTCGGTCTCGAAGGGGAACCACCGCGTGGCGAGGGCCGCGCCGAGGATGCCCAGGGGGAAGGTCCAGATGAAGGAGGCGCGCCAGCCGATGTCGGGGCCTGCCGCCCTGATGATGAGACCGGTCAGCAGCGGGCCGGCCGTCACCGACGCCGAGATGACGAGGCCGAAGATGCTGAACGCCTTGGCGCGGGCCTGGCCCTTGAAGTACTGCTGGATCATGCCGGTCGTCTGGGGGTTGTAGACGCCGGCGCCGAGGCCCTGGACGAGCCGGGCGAGGTTGAGCATCATCGGGCTGGTGGCCAGGCCGCAGGCGAGCGAGCCGAGGCTGAAGATCGCCATGCCGGTGATCCACACCGAGCCGCGGCCCAGCGCATCGCCGATGCGGCCGGCGGCGACGAGGACCATGCCGAAGGCGAGGGCGTAGCCCGAGAGCATCCACTGCACGGAGGCGTCCGAGGCCCCGATCGAGTGCTCGATGGTCGGCAGGGCCACGCTGATGGACGAGATGGCCATCACGGCCATGGCGAGCGGGACCATCAGCACGGCGAGCACCTTGATGCGATTGAAGACACGGGACTGGCCCTCGACGTGGATGAGATTGTTCTCGGCGGTGAGGGACATGGCTTCCTCCGTCATACCGGTGTCGGCCCGGCGTCGGCACGCATTGCGTCGTCCCGGCCCGTCCGGTCGCCGGCTGGGCGGCGGAGGATCCGGCAGGGTCGTGAACGGTATGTATTCTTGCTGAAAAAACGTCGTTCTCTAGGGCGTTCGCAGTATGGGACGCTCAGCGGGGCCGGGCCGCCCACCACGCCCGCAGCGCCTCGGCGGCGCGCTCGGCGCCCAGCGGGCCCTCGTCCATGCGCAGCCCGAGCAGGTAACGGTAGGCCGTGCCCACCTCGGGGCCCGGGCCGATGCCGAGCACCTCCATGATCTGGTTGCCGTCCAGGTCGGGGCGCATCGCGTCGAGCTCCTCCTGGGCGCGCAGTTCGTCGATGCGGGCCTCGAGCTCGTCGTAGGCGCGGCGCAGCCGCTCGGCCTTGCGCCGGTTCCGGGTGGTGCAGTCGCTGCGGGTGAGGATGTGCAGGTGCTCGAGCTGGTCGCCCGCGTCGCGGACGTAGCGGCGCACGGCCGAATCGGTCCAGTCCTGCTCGCCGTAGCCGTGGAAGCGCAGGTGCTGCTCGATGAGCTGGCAGACGGCGTCGACGACGCTCCGGGGGTAGTGCAGGGCCCGCAGGCGCCGGCGGGCGAGCTTGGCGCCGACGACGTCGTGGTGGTGGAAGGTGACCTTGCCGCCCTCGAGGGCGCGGGTCGCGGGCTTGCCGATGTCGTGCAGGAGCGCGGCCAGCCGGATGACGAGGTCGGGCTCGTGGTCGGGGTCGGGGCGCCCGTCCTTGCAGTCGCGGGCCTTCTCCAGCGCGATCGCCTGGTCGAGGACGGTGAGGGAGTGCTCGAAGACGTCCTTGTGGCGGAAGTGCTCGTCGCGCTCGAGGCGCATGGCCGGCAGCTCGGGCAGGACGACGTCGGCCAGCCCGGAGGCGACCATGAGGGTGAGACCGGGCCGAGGGGCGTCCGACAGCAGCAGCTTGCTCAGCTCGTCGCGCACCCGTTCGGCCGAGACGATCGCGATGCGCTCGTGCATGGCGGTCATCGCGTTGAAGGCGGCGGGCTCCACGGTGAAGCCGAGCTGTGCGGCGAAGCGGGCCGCGCGCATCATGCGCAGCGGGTCGTCGCTGAAGCTGACCCGAGGAGCGCTCGGCGTGCGCAGCACCCCGGCGGCGAGATCCCTCAACCCGCCGTGCGGGTCGACGAAGACCCGGTTCACGACGTCGACAGCCATCGCGTTGACGGTGAAGTCGCGGCGCACGAGGTCGTCGGTGATGTTGTCGCCGAAGGCCACGACGGGCTTGCGGGAGTCGGGGGAGTAGGCGTCCGCCCGGAAGGTCGTGATCTCGACGACCCAGTCGCGGCCCCCGGCGCTCCGGGAGGCCCCGATCGTGCCGAACTCCTTGCCGATCGACCACACCGAGCGGCTGAAGCGGCGGAGGATCTCCTCGGTGCGGTCGGGCCCGGCCGAAGTGGTGAAGTCGAGGTCGTTGCCGAGCCGGCCGAGCAGCGCGTCGCGCACCGAGCCGCCGACCAGGTAGAGCTCCTCGCCGGCCTCGTCGAAGAGCCGGCCCAGCTCGTCGACGAGCGGTGCGGTGCGCAGCAGCTCGGCGACTGCGCGGCGCTGGACCTGCGACAGGGCGGCGGTGGAGTCGGACACGTCGGTCCAGTCTAGCCGCCGCGACCTCGGCGCTCAGCGGTCGACGCGGGGCAGCTGGTGGGTCGAGTCCGCCGGGCCGGACGGCGCGTCCCCCGCCCCCTGGGCGCCGGACCGGTGAGCGTCGGGCCGGTCGGACGGCCCCTGGGAGCCGGTCCGGTGAGCGTCGGGCCGGTCGGACGGCCCCTGGGAGCCGGTCCGGTGAGCGTCGGGCCGGTCGGACGGCCCCTGGGAGCCGGTCCGGTCCGAGGGCGCCGTGGCGCCGGAACGACGGCCCTTGCGGCGGCGGCGTTTGGTGCCCTCGGCGACGGACGCGGGGTCCAGGGCGATCGTCTTGTCGGCGGCCATGTTGCGGCCGCTGTCGCCGGCCGAGACCCAGCGCACCCGTCGGTCGGCCGAGTCCTCCAGCCACTCGCGGGCACCGGTGAGGGTCTGCGACGGCGCGGGCGCCTCCTGGCCGGAGGCCGGCGCAGGTGTCGGGGCGACCGACCCGGGCGCCGTCGCGGGGGCCTGGACGGCCTGCTCGGCGCGGCGCTCCTTGGCCGCCTTGCTCAGCGGGTGGCGCCGCTGCCCGGACTGGGGCGACGCGTTCGTGTCCTTCTCGGACGTCAGGGGCAGGATCGCCCGGCGCGGCGTGCGCATGCCCGTCCTGCGCATCGCCGCGAGGATGCGGCTGCGGATCTCGCGCTCGACGTCCCACTGCTTGTTGGCCGGGCAGGAGATGAGGATCTGGTAGACGGCCGCGTTCTCGTCCAGCGCGTTGAGGCCGAGCACGCTCGGGGCCTCGAGCATCTGGTTGTGCCAGTCCGGCTCGGCGTCCATGCGGGCGCAGGTGCGCCGCAGCAGTTTGATGACGGCCGCCGGGTTCTCGTCGATGCTCACGGGGATGTCGATCGTCGACTTCGAGAAGCCCTGCGAGATGTTGCAGACGGTGGTGATCTCGCCGTTGCGCAGGTACCAGACCTGGCCGTTGAAGTCCTGCACCTCGGTGACCCGGAAGCCGACGGCCCGCACGGTGCCCTTGATGTCGTCGACCGTGACGATGTCGCCCACGCCGTACTGGTCCTCCATGATCATGCAGATGCCGTTGAAGAAGTCCTTGACCAGGCTCTGCGCGCCGAAGGCCACCGCGATGCCGACGACGCCGGCCGAGGCGATGGCCGGCATCACGTTGATGTTGATCGAGTTGAGCACCGTGAGCACGACCACGATGATGATGAGCACATCGGTGATCGACTTGAGCACCGTGCCGAGCGTTCGGGCCCGCTGGGCGGCGCGGTTCGCGTTGATGCCGTCGGTGGTGATGTCATGACCGGCCCGCTCGGCCCGGTGCTGGCCGGCGTGCTTGATGAACTGGTCGATGAGACGGCGCATCACGAAGCGCGTCACGACCGCCAGAGCGATGGTGACGATGATCTCGATGAGGGTGTTCGGCCAGACGAACTCGATGTCCAACGGCAGCACTCAGGTCCTCCTGGAACGGCTCGACGAGGCGGGCGGACGATCGGCCCACCGCATCCATTGTGACGCGGCGGACCGGGGACCGGGTGCGGCGGCCCGCGGTGGGGGGACGAACCGGGCGGGCCTGCGCCCGTGGGCGGGGTCGGCCCGGCCCGCGCTCGCCCCGAAGGGGCCCCTCCAGGGGCGGGGTCCGCCGCGTCGCGCGGCGCCCCGGGGCGGATGGACTCGACTCCGATCACCCAACTATCCAGCTATCTAGAAATTTTTCTAGAACTGATGAGAGTGACGTACAGGCACCTGCCGCGCCGCCGCCGGCGGGGGCGCGCCGGTCACGGGCCGGATCGGGACGAGCGCTCCGGTCCGCGTCCCCACGACCGCCTCGTCCGCTTGTCCGGGGTCGGATCCCCGGGGTTGGAGGACCTCGGGGACGGACGTTCCCGGGGACTCCCGGTCGGGCGGTCTCGCGCGTAGGGTTGTCCCATCGGCGCCACGTACCATCGGCGCCACGTAGACGTCGGCTCCACCGGCGGAGCCGGATCTCACCCAGCACGGAGGTCGACATGAACATGAACCAGCAGCAGCGAGAGCGCATGGGCAGCGGTCGGGGCTTCATCGCGGCACTCGACCAGTCGGGCGGCTCCACGCCCAAGGCGCTGCGCCTCTACGGCATCGACGAGAGCGCGTGGAGCACCGAGGAGCAGATGTTCGACCTGGTGCACCGGATGCGCACCAGGATCATGACGAGCCCCTCGTTCACGAGCGAGCACGTCCTCGCCGCGATCCTCTTCGAGCGCACGATGGACAGCACCGTCGAGTCCGTCCCGACGGCCCGCTTCCTGTGGGAGCGCAAGGGCATCGTGCCGATCCTCAAGGTGGACAAGGGCCTTGTGGACGAGGCCGACGGCGTGCGGCTCATGAAGCCGATACCCGCCCTCGACGAGCTGCTCGACCGGGCGGTGGCATGCGGCGTCTTCGGCACGAAGATGCGCTCGGTGATCGCCGGCTGCAACGAGGCCGGCATCAGGGCCATCGCCGCCCAGCAGTTCCGGATCGCCCAGCAGATCCTGGCCAAGGGGCTGGTGCCCATCATCGAGCCCGAGGCTGACATCCACGCTGCGGACCGCGAGGCCTCCGAGCGGATCCTCCACGACGAGCTGAGGGCCGGCCTTGACGAGCTGCCCGAGGGCCGGCAGGTGATGTTCAAGCTGTCCATCCCCGTCGAGGACGATCTCTACGCCGACCTCATCGCCGATCCGCGCGTCCTGCGCGTCGTCGCGCTGTCCGGCGGCTACACCCGCCAGGAGGCCTGCGAGCGCCTGGCCCGCAACAGGGGGATGATCGCCAGCTTCTCGCGCGCCCTGACCGAGGGGCTGTCGGTGAATGACACCCCCGAGGAGTTCGACGCGAAGCTCGGGGCGTCCATCGAGCAGATCGCGGCGGCCTCGGCCACCTGATCCGCTCCGGGCGCCGCAGCGGGCAGACGGTTCCCGGGGTCTCGTGGCCCGGGAACCGTCTGCCCGTGACAGCCGATGCATCCTCCTGCCCGTGACCGCAGGGTCCCGGGCAAAGGGGTCACAGGGCGCTCTGCTTCTGCCAGCCGTCCCAGTCGTAGGTCCAGCAGCCGATGCCGTCGCCGGGCTGGAAGGCGAGGTAGGCGCCGCCGGGCGTCGTGCCGTTGAAGACGACGGGGTCGCCGATGTGGGTGACGCCCATGAGCCATGCCGCGTCGTCCGGGCTGAGGTTCGTGCAGCCGTGGCTCGTGGGAGCGACGCCCTGGGAGCCGACGGACCAGCTGGCCGAGTGGAGGAATTCGCCGCTCCAGGTGATGCGCTGGCAGTTCGGCACCTCGGTCTTGTAGCCCTCCGCCGAGTCCGCCGGGACGCCGTAGGTGGACGAGTCCATGGTGAAGGTGTCGTACTTCTGCATGATCACCTTGGTGCCGCTGTAGGTCTCGTGCCCCACCTTGCCGGTGCTCACCGGGCAGGTGCGCAGCAGCGAGCCGTCCTGGTAGACGTCCATGTGCTGGGAACCGAGGTCGCAGACCAGCTCGACCTTCGTGCCCGCGATGGAGATCGAGTAGTTCGTGTCGTCGGCCAGGTACTGCTGGTCTCCGACCTTGACGCCGGCGAAGGCCAGATGGACGTCGACGGTGGTGCCGGGGGCCCAGTAGTCCTTCGGGCGCCACATGAGGATGCGGTCCTCGACCCAGCCCCACGAGCCGGGCTGCTCGGGGGTGACGGTGACGCTGGCCTGCTTCTCGATGGCCGCTCGGTGCTCGGGCAGGTCGATCGTGTCGGAGAACTGGACGTAGACCGGCATGGCCACGCCGAGATCGCTCTGGGAGTAGACGGGCTCGTAGACGAGGGTTTCGACGGAGGCGGTGGTGATCTTCTGGGTGAGGGTCGTCTCCTGGTTCTGAAGGGTCATGACGTCGACGGAGACCGTGTACTCGGTGCCGGGCCAGAAGGCGCGGTCGGGTTTCCAGGTGGTGTCGTCGAGCGTTCCGGTGAAGGCGACCCCGTCCGGGCCGGTCGCCTTGACCGAGACGGCGGAGCCGTTGGCGACGGTGACGGTGAGCGTGTCATCGGGCAGGACGGCGTCGGTGCCGTGCGCGCTGGTGACTGTGACGGTGGGGGACTCGGTGCCCGTGGGTGTGCTGCTGCCCTTCGCCGAGCCGTTCTGAGAGGGGTCGGCCGAGCCGCCGGCGCACGCCGCCAGGCCGAGCGCACCGGCTCCTGCGGCCGCTGCGACGATGACTCCGCGACGGGTGAGACGCGGATCAGTGTGCTGGGTGGTGGGCATCCAAACTCCGAATCGATGGTTCTCCCGAGCCCGCCGGCGCTGCGGCTGTGCGGCACGGTCGCATCCCGGAACGACCCGGGCGCACTGCCAGTGATGATAACCCGCCGACATGTCAGCAGGGCCCCGTTTCGAGAGCGCTTATTGAATGTTCACCCAAGGGGTGAATTCCACGCCCCGGGAGGGGGTATTTCTCAGCAAAAATTCAGCATGTTTTAATGAAACACGAGTGCTTCGCTCCGGGTTCTGCGGTGCATCCGCGGTGCATTCGATGCGCCCTGGCGACGCGTTCCGGTCCTGCACGTTCGGGGAGGGCGCTGCCCGAGGAGGCGGATCAGGGGCGTGATCCTCGACGCCGGGAGGGAACCGGGGCGCCGTGCCGCCCGGGGCGCGGGGGAGCTGCCGTACCGGGGCGACCAGCCTCACCCCGGCGCGGTCCGGGGCACGGGGTCGGTGCGCAGGCCGGTCCTGCACGTTCAGGACGATGGCAGCGGACGCGGCACCCAGCGCGTCCCGGCGGGCTCGGTGCGGGCCGCCCCCGAAGTGAGTGCGGCGATCGTTCCGACGGCACGGTCGGCGGCGTCCGCGGGGCAGGCGATGCGCACGACCGGGCCGGCCGGATCGTCCCAGCTGGTGCCCATGACGTCGAGACCGCCGGCGCGCAGGACCGCCTCGAGGCGGCCCGCGTCGGCCGGGGGCAGGTGGGCGTCGAGGAGGGCGCAGCGCTCGTGGAGCAGCATCGGGACCAGGCGCAGGGCCTGTGCGACGGTCCCCCCGTAGGCGCGGGCCAGGCCCCCGGCGCCGAGCTCGACCCCGCCGAAGTAGCGCACGACGACGGCCAGCACGTTCGACAGATCGGCCCGCCCGGTGGCGGTGACGTGGCTCGTGAGGGCCTGCATGATCGGGACGCCGGCGGTCCCGGCGGGCTCGCCGGCGTCACTGGAATGGGCGCTGTCGCGTCCCGGGCCGAGCAGCTGGGCGCTGCAGTGGTGCCGTGCGTCGTGGAACTCGTGGCGCAGCTCGCCCAGACGGGCGCGCGCCTGCTCGTCGTCGGCCACGGGGAACAGGCAGGCGATGAACCGCGAGCGCCGGATCTCGACCTCGTGGCGGCTGGGGCCGACGGGCGAGACGTAACGGTCTGCGGGCATGGGCCCATCCTGCCATCGACGTGAGGCCGGCATGCGGTTAGCGTGGTGTCATGAACGAGATGACTCCCCTTCTCGCCGGGCGATGGAGCCCGCGAGGTTTCGACCGGACGCATGTGGTGGGCTCCGGGCAGATCGAGTGCATGCTGCAGGCCGCGCGCTGGGCTCCGTCGGCCATGAACCGCCAGCCGTGGGCCTTCGTCGTGGGACGCCGCGGGGACCGGGTCCACGAGCGCCTCGAGGGGCTGGCCCGGGGCCTCTCCGACTGGGCGCTCGGCGCGTCCGCGCTCGTCCTGGCCGCCTACCGCACCGAGGGCGACGAGCCCGACTACGCCCTCCACGACCTGGGCGGAGCGGTGGCGCACATGAGCGTCCAGGCCGAGGCCATGGGGCTGCACGTGCGCCAGTTCGCCGGCTACGACCACGAGGGGGCCCGTACCGCGTTCGGCATCGACCCGCCGTGGACGCCCGTCGTCATGCTCGCGGTGGGCATTCCGGGGCCGGGGACGAGCCCGGCCGGGCGCGAGCGCAAGCCCATCGGCGAGCTCACGCCCTGGCAGTGACCGGCGGGCGCACCACGATGACGAGGCCGGCGGGTCCCGGGGAACGGTCTCCTGAAGGGCCTGCCGCGCGGACCGGTCAGATGTCGTACTGGTACAGGTTGTAGGCGTTCATGAGGTTGATCACCTTCTGCGCGTAGTTCGGGTCGGTCGCGTAACCGGCCCGCGCCACCTCGCGGATGAACCGGTCGGGGTCGTCCGTGTGGGCGAAGGCGCCCCCGTAGCGGCTGTTGTGCGTGAGGAAGTAACCGTGGTCGAGGAACGAGTCCGTCCGCGAGCCGTAGGTGCGGAAGCTGCTCGAGATGATCTGGTACGACGAGTGGAGGTACTCGCCGCTGCCCATGTTGATGCAGCCGCTCTGGTAGGGGCTCGAGGTGCTGCACTTGATGCCGAAGTAGTTGTTGTACCGGCTCGACAGGGTGCTGCCGCCCCAGCCCGATTCGAGGATCGACTGGCCGAGCGCCACCGAGACGGGCACGCCGTACTGCTGCGACTCGGCGACTGCCGCAGGCAGGGCCTGCCGCAGGTAGTCCTGCTGGGTCGGGGTCAGCCCCGAGGAGTTCATCGTGATGGCCTCCGTCCTGCTCCCGTTCGCGGTCCAGATGATCGCGCCGCCCTCGAACATCTGGTACGAGCCCGTGCCCGTCGCGATCTCGTCCGATGTGGGATAGCCGAGCGGGCCCTGCTCCCAGTTCTGGGACGCCCACCTCTCGCCGATGGCGCCGTGCGTGGCGTGCGCCCCGGTGGCGGACGTCCAGTGTATGGACCCGTCCTGGTAGGTCTGGTAGCAGCCGCCGTTGCGGAGTCCGCAGATCTCGTCGGTGGTGGGGTAGCCGAGGGGCCCGTTCTCCCAGCCGGTCGCCCGCCACTCGTCGCGGATGGCGCCGCGGGTGGCGTGGGCGCCGCTGCCCGGCGACCAGTGGACCTGCCCGTTCTGGAAGTTCTGGTAGCAGCCGCCGTTGCGGAGTCCGCAGATCTCGTCGGTGGTGGGGTAGCCGAGGGGCCCGTTCTCCCAGCCGGTCGCCCGCCACTCGTCGCGGATGGCGCCGCGGGTGGCGTGGGCGCCGCTGCCCGGCGACCAGTGGACCTGCCCGTTCTGGAAGTTCTGGTAGCAGCCGCCGTTGCGGAGTCCGCAGATCTCGTCGGTGGTGGGGTAGCCGAGGGGCCCGTTCTCCCAGCCGGTCGCCCGCCACTCGTCGCGGATGGCGCCGCGGGTGGCGTGGGCGCCGCTGCCCGGCGACCAGTGGACCTGCCCGTTCTGGAAGTCCTGGTAGCAGCCGCCGTTGCGGAGTCCGCAGACCTCGTCCGAGGTCGGCAGCCCGAGGTAACCGTGCTCGTAGCCCAGGGACACGTACTCGTTGCCGATGCCGCCGCGGACCGTGTGCACCGCTCCGTCGGGCGAGGCGAGGATCGAGCCGTGCGCGAAGTTCGTCTGGCGCCCGCCCCGGACGGGGTGCTCCATCTCGTGGACGACGCCGTAGGTGCCGGACTCGCCGCCTGCGGCCCGCCACGTGTCGTAGATGGTCGAGTAGGTCTTGCCGTTGACGCGCGCCGCGACGGCGTTGCGTATCTCGGCCATGCGGTTCGTCACGTTCGTGCCCGGGCACTCGGTGCTCATGACGTCGCCGTGGCGGAAGATGACGTTGATCGTCCGGCCTCCGAGGGTCACGGTGCCGAGCGGGTTGAGGTAGTTGTTGGCGATCTTCCAGGCGATGACGTCCTCGAGCGAGGTGAGCATGGGGCCGGAGGGCTGCGCCGTGTTCGAGTTCATCATGAGGCTGATGCCGACGGTCTCCCAGTTCCAGGTGGTGGCGTGCGCGCCGTGCACCGGGAAGGTGGCGCCGCCGCCCTTGCCCTCGAAGACCTGGCCGTACTTGTCGACGAGGAAGTTGTAGCCGATGTCGCACCAGCCCAGCGTCACCTCGTGGTAGTACTGGATGCCGCGCACGATGGACGCGGACTGGCCGGCCGAGTAGTCGTTGCTGCCGGCCGTGTGGTGCACCGCGACGGCCCTGATCGTGTCGGAGTTCGCCTCGCAGCCGTCCTGGGCGATGGCGCCCCACCGGCTGCGGGTGATCATGGTCGGCTGGGGCACGGAGCCGTTCGCCGCGAGCGGTCGGGCGGCCGTCGCGGGACCGTTCACCGCGGCGGCGGTCGTCGCGGTGGTCGGATCGGAGCCGCGGGCCGGCGAGTCGATGAGCACCGCCCGCATGCCCTCGGCGGTGCCGCCGGGCCTGCTGGTCGCCTGCACCTCGACGGCGGTGGAGTCCTCGACGTAGATGACGCCGGTGGCCCGCTGCTCGGACTCCTCCCCGTCGGGGGTGACGTCGTACCACTCGCTCCAGCCGGAGGCCGTGAGGGTGCGCACGTGCACGCCGAGGTCCTCGCCGCTCAGGGCCGTCCACGTCACCCCGACCATGGAGAAGCTGCCGGCCTCGTCGGTCCGGATGTCCTCGAGGACGGTGGTGCCGTCGGCGGCGGTGGGCGCGCCGGTCGCAGGGGCCGAGGGGGTCTCGGACGACGGGGCGGGGGCCCGGCCGGCGGTGGCGTCGGACGACGGGGCGGAGGACGGGGCCTGGTCCGCCGGGGCCGACGCGGAGGGGACGGCAGCGGCGCTGCTCTCCGCGCTCCCGCCCGGGGCCTCGCCGGCCCGGCCGGAGACCGTGATCTCGTCCGAGGGGTTCTCGACGGTCGTCGAGGTGACCTGGCCCGCGCTGTTCGTTGCGGTGACGACGGCCTGCGCCGTCTCGATGTTCTCGAGCGGCTCGGAGCCCCCGGCCGGGGCCTCGCCGGCCCGGCCGGAGACGTCCTCGGCCGTGCCCGCGGGGCCGTTCGGCGCAGAACTCGAGGATGGATCCTGATCGGCGGGCCCCGCCGTGGGATCGGCCGATGCCAGTGGTGCCGCCATCATGGTGAGGGCGGCGAGGGCCGCGAGGGACGCCGCCCACCCGTGCCGCAGAGTTGTCCTGCCCGACATGTGACTCCTTGCTCGTGCTTCGTGGAAGGATGCCCTGCCGGGGGTGGTGCCGGGCCACGGGTCATCACAGTCGACGTTCCGGGGCGTACGCAAGGCGAGGGCCCCAACCCTCAGGTGGGGGTCAAGACACCCGCTGGGCCACGATCGGGGGAGGACGGGCGGCCGCCGCCGGCGACGAGGACGCCTGACGGGAGCCTCTCGGGGACGGGACGCCTTCCGGCCCACCGGTCCCGCGCCGCCCCCGGAGCGCGGGGCGCCGCCGCTCTCAGCCGGCCCGGTGCACGCCGACGAGGTGGATCGCCGCCCCGGCCGGCGGACCGGTGAACAGGGCGATGCACGCCCGCACCGGGAGCGCGAACGGCAGGAGGAGCAGCAGGGCCGACACGAGCGCCGGCCGGCAGCCGGCCGGCGCTGAAACCATGTACGGGCGTTCGCCGCCACCGTCGCCGTGCCCGTCAGCGTGGTGACGGCCAGTGGCACGGCGGCGATCGTCAGCCCGGCGAAGGTGGCGCCGGCGGCGACGAGCCAGACGATGTGCGGCATCGAGTCAGGCACGAGGCGGCGGGCCCCACCACGGGCCGGCGAGGGCGGCCAGCGCCGCGGTGGCCGTCGAGAGCACCAGGGCCGCCCGGGGCACCGGCACTCCGGGGTCGGCGGCGCGCCCGGGCCCGTGGGGGTTCACGGCCCGGGTCGTCTCGTTCTGCAGGCCGTTGACCACGCCGTAGACGCCGAACAGCAGCGCCAGAGGACGATGAACGAGGCGTAGGGGCCGGCGTCCCCGTCCCCCACGAGGCTGCGGGCGGCGATGATCGTGATGGGCAGGGTGGAGACGGCGGCCGAGCCGGACGCCACCAGGATGCCGGGCGTGCGGCCCCTGCTCGGACCGATGCCGCTGCGGGCGGGTTGGGCGGGACCTGTGGGCACGACTGGAATCGTCGTGGCTGCGGGGCGTCCCGGCGGCGTCCCCTCAGACCGGTGAGGGCTCCCACCACTTCCGGTTGGCCCGGTACCAGTCGATCGTCTCCGCGAGTCCCGCGTCGAAGTCGCGGTGGACGGGCTCCCAGCCCAGTTCGGCGCGGGTCGCGGAGGGGTCGAGGCCGTAGCGCAGGTCGTGGCCGGGCCGGTCGGGCACGTGGTCGACCTCGTCGGGGTCGTGGCCCATGAGGGCGAGGATGCGCCCGAGCACGTCTCGGTTCGACAGCCGGCAGTCGGCGCCGATGAGGTAGGTCTGGCCGATGCGCCCCGACTCGAGGATGCGCAGCACCGCCGCGTTGTGGTCGTCGACGTGGACCCAGTCGCGCACATTGCGCCCGTCGCCGTACAGCCGGGGCCTGCGCCCGGTGAGCAGGCGCGTGACTGCGTTGGGGATGAACTTCTCGACGTGCTGGCGCGGTCCGTAGTTGTTCGAGCAGTTGCTGATGGTGGCCCGAATCCCGAAGCTGCGCACCCAGGCGCGCACGAGCAGGTCGGAGCCGGCCTTGCTCGACGAGTAGGGGCTCGACGGCCGGTAGGGGCTCTCGGGGGTGAAGAGCTCGTCGCTGTCGAGCGGCAGGTCTCCGTAGACCTCGTCGGTGGAGATGTGGTGGTAGCGCACGTCGTGGGCGCGGACGGCCTCGAGCAGGCTGAAGGTGCCCACGAGGTTCGTGCGGACGAAGGGCCCGGGGTCGGCCAGGGAGTTGTCGTTGTGCGACTCGGCGGCGAAGTGCACGACCGCGTCGGCCCGGGCCACGAGCGCGTCGACGAGCCCGCGGTCGCAGACGTCGCCGACGACGAGCTCGACGCGGTCCTCGGGGAGCCCGGCCAGCGAGGCGGGGTCGCCCGCGTAGGTGAGCCTGTCGAGCACCGTCACCGTGTGGTCGGTGCGCTCCAGTGCCCGGTGGACGAAGTTCGACCCGATGAAGCCGGCGCCGCCGGTCACGAGCAGATGAGTCATGGCCCGCTCCTCCGGGCCCCTACCGGCCCCCGGCGCCGGCCCGGGCCTCGGCCTGCGCGTCGTCCGGGAAGACCCAGGCGCGGTAGGTGACGTAGCGGAAGACGGTGGCCAGCGCCTGACCGATGAGGGTGCCGGAGATGTTGTCGGACAGCCAGCTGTGCAGGCCGAGGACGTAGCGTGAGAAGCCGAGGCAGAGCTCCTGGAGGCCCATGGCGATGACGTTGAGCACGACGAACGCGAGCAGTCGGGCGCCGGTGACCCGCGACTTGCGGGAGTTGAAGGTCCAGACCTTGTTCCCGATGTAGGTGAAGACCGAGGCCACCGCGATGGCGATGAGCTTGGCGACCAGCGGCTGGTCGAACATCGGGCCGTGGTGGCCCGGCCACGGCCGCGCATAGGTGAGCAGGTTGAAGGTGAGGTAGTCGATGACGAATGCCACGCCGCCCACCGCGAGGAACTGCAGCCCGGCGACGAGGTGCTCCTGCAGGAGGCTCCGGGCCGGGTCCCGCTCGGCGGGCCGGGACTGGTCGAGGGAGGTCACCCGCCCACTGTACGTGGCCCGTCCCGGAGCCCGCGGATGTCTGCGCGATGCGCGGCACGGCATGCGGGTGGGGGACACCCCCCTCAGGGTACGATCATCGCGTGAACGACACGGTGAAGCGCCCGGCGGCCGCCTTCGAGAACATCGAGGACCTGCGCATCGCGGCCATCGTCCCCTGCTACGACGAGGAGGCGGCCATCGCCAAGGTCGTCGCCGATCTGCGCGCGGCCGTGCCCCCGATGGAGATCTACGTCTACGACAACAACTCCGACGACAACACCTCGGCCGTCGCGGAGGCCGCCGGGGCGGTCGTCCGCTTCGAGGAGCGCAAGGGCAAGGGCAACGTCGTGCGCCGCGCCTTCGCCGACATCGACGCCGACGTCTACGTCATGATCGACGGCGACGACACCTACGACACCGCGGACCTGCCGGCCATGATCGAGCTGCTGCTCAAGGGCCCCTACGACCATGTGCTCGGCTGCCGCCAGGACGACGCCGAGGACTCCAAGTACCGTCCCGGCCACGCCGCCGGCAACCGGATGTTCAACCGCTTCGTCTCGTGGATCTTCGGTGAGCGGGTCACCGACATGCTCTCGGGCTACCGCGTCTTCTCGCGGCGCTTCGTGAAGAGCTTCCCGGCCACCTCGCGCGAGTTCGAGATCGAGACCGAGCTCACCGTGCACAACATGAGCCTGCGCGTGCCGAACGCCGAGCACCCCTGCGGCTTCCGCGACCGCGCCGAGGGCACCGAGTCCAAGCTCAACACCTTCAGCGACGGCTTCAAGATCCTGCACCTCATCATCAGCCTGGTCCGCCACGAGCGCCCCGTGTTCTTCTACGGCATCTGGTCGGCCCTGTGCGTCCTCGTCGGCCTGCTCGTCGGCGTCCCCGTCATCGCCGAGTTCAGCCGCACCCACCTCGTGCCGAAGCTCCCGTCGGCGCTGCTGGCCACGGGCCTCGTCCTCATCGGCGTCGTCCTGTGGATGCTCGGCCAGATCCTCGAGGGCATCAGGCGGAACCGCCACGAGGAGGCGCGGTTGGTGTACCTGCAGTACCCGGCCCCGCGCTGAGCCCCCGTCCGCGGCCGCCGCGCCGGGGGACCGGAAGGCCCCGCGCCCGGCGTCCCGGACCCGAGCGGTCTCAGCCCTGGCAGGCGGTGATCCGGTACAGGCTGTTCCCCCGGCCGTCGCTCAGCACGAGCTCGAAGCCCGGCGTGCCCTCGTCGACGGTCAGGCCGGACCAGTTGCCCTCGTCGACGCCGATGAACGGCAGGCCCGGCGCCTGCGTCCCGTTGAGCGCGTTGCGGTCCATGACGAGCGCGTACTCGATGTCGTACGTGCGCAGGACCTCGCACGTCGCCGGCGAGTCGGCCGCCCTGTTCAGGTCGTGGCGCACCGTGTCGATGTCGCTCGTGGGCTGCCCGATCCAGTTCGCGTCGTAGTCCCTGAAGAAGACATTCACGTGGAAGAGGGAGTAGGCGTAGGCCGAGCCGTCGTAGGGGTAGTTCGCGACGCCGGTCCCCTGTGGGACGACCTGCGAGACGCGTTCGAGGAACGCGTACTCGTCGTCCTGGAACCCCGTCTGCTGGCTCGGGACCGACTCCCCGCGCAGCAGCGCGCGCTGGGAGGTGAGCCCCCCGCCCGCGCACGTGAGGCCCGCGACGAGCACCACGGCGACCGCCTCCAGCCCCATGCCCGCCTGCGGCAGCCGGGACGACAGGGAGCGCGCCCGTGCGCACAGCCATGCGATCCCCAGGCACGCGAGGGGGACGGCCATGATGGGCGAGGCGGCGAGCAGCCGGTTGCTGTCGTGGTACCAGAACCCGGTGAGGACGTCTCGGAAGGTGCTCGTGGTGCTGCTCGTCAGGACGTAGAGGACGCCCACGAGGCCCCACGAGGCGACGAGCCAGTGCAGGCGCCGGTGCAGGGCCCGGACGATCCCCGCGAACACCAGGGCGCAGAGCACGTACTGCGCGGGCCCCCGGTCGTTCACCCCGAATGCCGCGTAGACCCCGATCGCCTGCGCGTCCGTCTGGAAGGGAGGCCACTCGAAGCTGACGGTGCGGTGCAGGGCGGGCCTCGTGTAGAGGAAGCGCCAGACGGCGGCGATGCACAGGACGAGGGCGACGCTGATGGCCGTCGGCAGGACCAGGCCCCTCCGCTCGCGGACGTCCGCCCCGGACCACCGGAAGATCTGCTGGACGAGGAGGGGCAGCGCGATGACGACGATGGTGAACGCCGAGTTCGGCTGGGCCAGCCCGATCCCGACGAGCCCGACGAGCAGGATGACGACCATCGTGAGGTGCTCGCGGGGAGGGACGCGCAGCCGCGTCAGATGGCCCGCGAACAGGCCGATGAAGGACGGCAGCAGCGCGTACGAGAGGAAGTTCGAATAGAGGACGCCGTAGACGACGAAGTGGTAGGGGAAGGCGGCGAACAGTCCGCTGAGGCCGAGGGAGAGCAGTACCCAGCGGCCCCGGTGGCCGAGGAGCTCGCAGCTGAGGCCGAGGATGGCGAGCGGCCACACGAGCACGAGGATCGTCGTGCAGCTGGCGGCCACGGCGACCGGGATCGAGGTGCCGGTGGTCTGGACGACCAGCGCGACCATGTCGTGCCAGGCCGCGGGGTACAGCGTCGACCCCGCGGTCCGGTCGACCATCGCGGACGTGAGGGTCGACCCGTTGCCGCTCTCGACGATGTGCGCGATGACGGAGAAGTGGAAGGGCGTGTCGTACGGCTGCGGGAAGTTGTCCGGGCCGCGCATCGGCCGCGCGTACTCGAGCACCCACACGGCGATGCTGAGGAGGAAGCCGATGGAGTAGGCGACGGCGATCCTCGGGATCCTCGCGCGCCCGTTGCGCGCTGCGCCTCGGGGGTCGTCCCCGCGCGGTGGGCGGGGCAGCAGGCGGGCCAGCAGCCGGATGACGAGGAGCAGCACGATGCAGGCCAGGATCCCCAGCCCGATGTTCGTGAGGGTGAAGCCGATGCGCGCCTTGCCGTACACGACGGCGAGGAACGCGACGAGAGCGGTGGAGACCATCGGGGCCGGGTAGACGACCCGGATGCCGCGCATCCCGATCGCCGCCAGGGCGAGGATGCCCGGGACCATGTACAGGACGATGGTCAGGAGAAGTGGGGGGACCATGTGAACCCAGGACATCTTCCGATCTTTCTGCCCGCGCCGAGGCGCCCGTTCCGCTCGTCGAGGCGCAGGAGGCCGCCGTGCCCAGCGCGCCGACGCTCCTGGGCGCGACGAAGAATTCACCTCAGGATAACAACGCTGCCGGCCCCGGAGCGGTCACGACGCGACCGGGCGGAGGGCGACTCACAGCGGGCGCCGAGGCCGTACCTAGAATGAGGGCGGGCCGGTTGCCGCTACGCTGTACCGGACGGAAGGAGACCCCGGTGTCTGTGGATCTAGTGATCGTCGGTGCGGGCCTGTTCGGCCTGACCATCGCGGAGCGCGCCGCGAACGAGCTCGGCCTGAAGGTGGCCGTCGTCGACCGCCGCGGACACATCGGGGGCAACGCCTACACCGAGCGCGAGGCCCGGACGGGCATCGAGGTGCACCGCTACGGCGCCCACCTGTTCCACACCTCCCACGAGACGGTGTGGGCCTACGTCAACCGGTTCACCGCCTTCACGAACTACGTGCACCACGTCTACACGACCCACGACGGCGAGGTCTTCCCGCTGCCCATCAACCTGGGCACCATCAACCAGTTCCTGCACGCCGCGCTGAGCCCCCGGCAGGCCCGCGACTGGGTGCGCGAGCAGGCCGGCGAGCTTGCCGGCACCGACCCCGAGAACCTCAACGACAAGGGCATCCAGCTCATCGGGCGGCCTCTCTACGAGGCCTTCATCAAGTACTACACCGGCAAGCAGTGGCAGACCGACCCCAAGGACCTGTCCGCCTCCATCATCAGCCGCCTGCCGGTGCGCTACACCTACGACAACCGCTACTTCAACGACACCCACGAGGGCCTGCCCGTCGACGGTTACACCGCCTGGTTCGAGCGCATGGTCGACAACCCGAACATCGAGGTGCACCTGGACACCGACTTCTTCGACGACGGCGAGTTCGGCCGGGCCGCCACCGTCGGCTCCGTGCCCGTCGTCTACACCGGCCCCGTCGACCGCTACTTCGACTACGCCGAGGGCGAGCTCGGCTGGCGCACCATCGACCTCGAGGAGGAGGTCCTGCCCATCGAGGACTTCCAGGGCTGCGCCGTCATGAACTACCCCGACCCCGACGTGAGGTTCACCCGCATCCACGAGTTCCGCCACTTCCACCCCGAGCGCGACTACACGAGGGACGCCACCGTCATCATGCGCGAGTACTCGCGCTTCGCCGGCCGCGACGACGAGCCCTACTACCCTGTGAACACGGCCGAGGACCGCGCCAAGGTCCTCAGGTACCGCGAGCGCGTCAAGGCCGAGAGGCAGATCCTGTTCGGCGGGCGCCTGGGCAGCTACAAGTACTTCGACATGCACATGGCCATCGGCTCGGCCCTGAGCATGTACGAGAACAGGATCAAGCCGCACTTCGCCGCTGGCGAGGCGCTGGTCTCAGGAGGGGTGGACGAGTGAGCACCGACACGAACGAGAGCGCCGGGCTGCGCGAGGTGGCCCACGTCTTCCTCGCCGAGGCCGACGACGCCGACGGCATGGCGCTGTGCATCGACAAGCCGCTCAAGGAGCAGGAGCTGACGCACGTCCTCGACCCGGCGGCGGTTCCCGAGGAGGACCGCATCTCGCGGTCCTCGCTGCGCGTGCGCCCGGGCAAGCGGGCCTCGTTCGGCTCCTACTTCAACGCCTTCCCCGCCGGCTACTGGCAGTGGTGGACGCCGGTCACCGAGGTGACGCTGCGCGTGCGCACCAGCGGCACCGGCCGCATCATCGTCTCCAGTTCCCGCGCCCGCGCACTCGGCCCCGCCGGCCCGCAGGGCCGATCCGGCAAGTCCGCCTTCTCGTCCGTGGCCGCCTCCAGACAGGTCTCCGGCCCCGGCGTGACGACCGAGTTCGCGCTGCCGCTTAAGAACTTCGGCGACGGCGGCTGGTACTGGTTCGACCTCGTCGCCTCCGCCGACGAGCCCCTCGTCCTCGACGGGGCTGCCTGGCTCGTCGCCGACAACGGTCGGCGCGGCACCGTCACCCTCGGCATGACCACCTTCAACCGGCCTGCCGACGCCGTGCAGAACGTGCTGCGGGTGGCCAACGCCCGCGAGCTCGACGACTGCGTCCGCGAGATGCTCGTCGTCGACCAGGGCAACCAGCCGGTCCGCGGGGACTCCTGCTACGTCGAGGCCGAGAAGGCCATGAACGGGCGCCTGCGCGTCATCGAGCAGGGCAACCTGGGCGGCTCGGGCGGTTACGCCCGTGGCATGTACGAGACCGTCAAGGGCAGCAACGGCGCGAGGTCCGACTACTTCATGACGCTCGACGACGACATCGAGATCGAACCCGAGTCGATCTTCCGCTCATGCGTCTTCGCCGACTACCTGACCAGCCCGGCCATCGTCGGCTCGCACATGTTCGACATCAACCGCCGCTCGTCCCTGCTGGCCTACGCTGAGGTCGTCGACGAGTACCGCTTCAACTGGGGCCCGATCCCCGGGCTGGGCGACATCGACTTCTCCGACGAGGGCCTGCGCTCCATCGCCGAACTGCACCGGCGCTGGGACGCCGACTACAACGGCTGGTGGATGTGCCTCATCCCGCGGTGCGTCATCGAGGAGATCGGCCTGCCGCTTCCGGTCTTCATCAAGTGGGACGACTCGGAGTACTCGCTGCGCGCCCGCGCCCACGGCTACCCGACCATCTCGCTGCCCGGCTCGGCGACCTGGCACGCCTCGTGGATCGACAAGGACGACGCGACCGACTGGCAGGCCTACTTCCACGAGCGCAACCGTCTCATCGCGGCCCTGCTGCACTCGCCGTACGCGGTCGGCGGCCGCATGCTGCGCGAGAGCATCAATGTGCTCACCAAGCACGCCCTGTCGATGCAGTACTACGCGGCCACCCTCGTCTCCCAGGCCATCGACGACGTCTTCGCCGGTCCCGACCGGCTGCACGACATCCTCGAGTCCAAGGCCGCCGAGACACGCGCGCTGAAGAACGACTTCGTCGACGGGCCGGTCATCACCAATCTCTCGGAGCGCCCGCCGATCCGCGCCGAGCGGGCCGTGCCGCTCATCGTCAAGGCGAAGCAGCCCAACCCGCGCACGCTCATCCCGTGGGCCGCCACCGTGGCGATCCGCCAGGTGTTCAAGAAGCCCACTGAGCTCTCGCGCACCTACCCGGAGCGCGCCGTCGCCAAGGGCGACGCCGCCTGGTTCTACCTGCCCAAGCTCGACTCGGCGCTGGTGAGCAACAGCACCGGCAACGGCGTCAGCCTGTACCAGCGCGACCCGCAGCAGGCCCGCCGGTTCCTGGGCAAGGACGTCGTCCTGCACGCCCAGCTCGCCAAGGCCTGGCCCAGGCTGGCGCGCACCTACCGGAAGGCGTTGCCCCGCATCACCTCGATGGAGGAGTGGGGCCGGACCTTCGCCAAGTACCCCGAGGAGCAGGATCAGTCCTCGTGAGCTCGTCCCCCCAGAGCACCGTGCCCGCGACGCACCTGGAGTTCCACGCCCCCGGACAGGGGCGCGGGCTGCGCGACGTGTTCGCGAACCAGTTCCTCCTCAAGCGCATCGTCGACAAGGAGATCCAGGTCCGCTACCGGGCCTCGGTGCTCGGCCTGGTGTGGAGCTACATCAAGCCGGCCATCCAGTTCGCGGTCTACTTCGTCGCGATGGGCGTCTTCCTGGGGCTGAACAAGGGCCTGCCGAACTACGCGATCTACATGTTCAGCGGCATCGTCGTGATGAACCTGTTCACCGAGGTCTTCGGCAACTCGGCGCGCATCATCGTCGGCAACGGCGACCTCATCAAGAAGATCTACCTGCCCCGCGAGCTGTTCCCCGTCTCGAGCCTGTGGGTCGCGTGGATCCACTTCTTCCCGCAGGTGGCGATCCTGCTGGTCGTCGACCTCATCGTCGGCTGGCACCCCACCCTCATGCAGCTCGTGGCGTTCGTCGTCGGCTTCGTCATCGTCTCGGTGTTCGCGCTGGCCCTCGGCCTCGTCTTCGGCACGGCCAACGTCTTCTTCCGCGACTCGGAGAACTTCGTCGACCTCATCAACATGGTCGTCACCTGGCTGAGCCCGGTGCTCTACATGTGGGTGCTCGTCGCCAACACGCTGCCGCACTGGGCCGTGACGCTCTACAAGTTCAACCCGCTCACGACGGCCGTCGAGCTCTTCCACGACGCCTTCTGGGCCTCGACCGTCAACGGCGAGATCCCCTACGAGGTCTGGCACGTCATGCCCCACCTGTTCTCGTCCTGGACGCCCATCGCCCTGGTGCTCAGCTTCGGCACGCTGCTCGTCGGCGACCTGCTGTTCCGCCACTTCGAGGGCAAGTTCGCGCAGGAGCTGTGATGGCCAGGGGAGTCGCACTCGAGCCGCGCGACGAGCGCATCGTCGTCACCGCCCAGCACGTCACCAAGACCTTCCTGCTGCGCCACACGCGCTCCATCAAGGAGGCCTTCGTCTGGCTCATCAAGGGCCGCAAGAAGGACATCACCAACGAGTTCCAGGCCATGGACGACGTGAGCTTCGACATCGCCGACGGCGAGTCGGTGGCGCTCATGGGCTTCAACGGCTCGGGCAAGTCCACCACCCTCAAGCTCATCAGCGGCGTCATGCACCCCGACGGCGGCGCCGTCGGCATCAAGGGCAAGGTCGCTGGCCTCATCGAGGTTGGCGCCGGCTTCCACCCCGACCTGACGGGCCACGACAACGTCTACCTCAACGGCGCCATCCTCGGCATGACCAAGGAGCAGATCAACGCCGCCTATGACGACATCCTCGCCTTCGCCGACATCGGTGACTTCATCGACACCGAGGTGAAGTTCTACTCGTCCGGCATGTACCTGCGGCTGGCCTTCTCGGTCGCGGTGCACACCGACCCGGACGTCTTCCTCGTCGACGAGATCCTCGCCGTGGGCGACGAGCCCTTCCAGAACAAGTGCAAGGCGCTCATCCGCCAGATGGTGCGCGACGGCAAGACGATCGTCATCGTCAGCCACGACCTCGACATGGTCGAGAAGTTCTGCAAGCGCGGCCTCGTCATGGAGCGCGGCCGGCTCGTCTTCGACGGCCCCTGCGACCAGGCGGTGCGCTTCCTGCGCGGCCGCGCCCTCGACGGCAGCGAGGACCCGCCGCGCCCGCCGCTCAGCGACGAGGAGAGGGCCAACCGCCTGTTCACCGACGACGAGCGCGCCGCCGTGCCGGTGCGGGTGCGCGTCGGCGGCCCGCCGACGACCGCCGCCGAGAGGGATTGAGCCCGGAGGGCGCGGCGGACGCCGCCCGCGGAGCGCCCCGCTCCGCGTTCCTGGGACCAGCGCGGTGAGGCCCGCCCGGCCGCGCGTCCCCGCGTCTGCGGCCGGCCGCTCAGTCGTCGTCCCGGCCTCCGACCATGAGCCGGTACACGGGCCGGCGCACCCCGGTGGGGACCAGGCGGTAGCCGCCGCGCACGACGATGTTGCGCAGGCCCTGGCCGCGGGAGATGAATCCCGACGCCACGAAGGCCCGCTGCAGGGCGATCTCGCTGCGCAGCATCTCGCCGCCGCCGCGGCGCTGGTAGGCGCCGGCGCCCACCCGGTAGAGCACCAGCGGCTCGGCCAGGTTGGCCACCCGCGAGCCCGTCTGGAGCATGCGCACGAACAGCCAGTAGTCCTCCATCTTCGACAGCGGCTGGTAGCCGCCGGCCCTGGCCACCGCCGCCTTGCGGTAGACGACCGTCGGATGGTTGAAGGGGTCGCGGAAACGCGCCATCCGCCTGATCCGCTCCGGCTCGGCGGGCAGCTCCCGCACGAGGCCCGCCGGCCGCGCCTCCGACTCGAACTCCTGGATCGCCGCGCCGAGCAGGTCGAGCGGTTCCTCGTCGTCACCGCCCACGACGAGCGGGATCTGGGTGGCGAAGCGCCGGGGCAGCGAGATGTCGTCGGCGTCGGCGCGGGCGACGATCTCGTAGCGGCAGGCCTTGAGGCCCTCGACGAGGGCGGCCGCCAGTCCGCGGTTGTGGCCGATCCGCACGACGGTGACGGGCACGTCGCCGACGGCCGAGCCGTCGATGGCCGCGTCGAGCACCGCCTCGATCCCGTCGCTCACCTCGCCGTCACGGACGATGACGATCTCGTCGGGCCGGAGCGTCTGCTCGGTGCTCACCGAGCGCAGGGCGCGGGCGAAGAACGCCGGGTCGTCGCCCGCGTAGACGGGCAGCAGCACGCTGAACGCTGTCATCGGCCCCCCTCGACGGCGAGGACGTCCGCCTCGACCGGGGTGCCGGCCAGGACGCGGGCGTTGCGCCGCGGGCCCCGGCGCAGGCCGTCGCGCAGACCCCGGCGCAGGCCGCTGCGCAGGGCGGCCCGGTCGGACGAGGCACGGAACGTCGCCGCCCAGCGTCGCAGCGTCGAGGCGCCGTAGAGCAGGCGCTCCCAGCCGGCCAGCGCCGGCGAGCGGGTGAACATCCACACCTTGTTGCGCACCTCGAGGCGGAAGCGCGGGCCGGGGTCGGCGCTCGTGCCACCGAAGCGCTCCGTCAGGTGCGCCACGCGGCTGGCCGGCACGTAGAGGCCCTCGCGGAAGCGCAGCAGGCGCGTCGTGTACTCGAAGTCGTCGTTCCACAGGAAGTAGTCGCTGAGCGGCAGGCCCTCGTCGCGAACGGCCCGGGCGTCGAGGAGGATCGAGACGAACGAGGCCGACCGGATCGGACGGCAGCCCAGTCGCGCGGCATCGCGCCGCTGCTCGCGGGTGGCGCCGAACCGGGCCCGCGGCGTGTTCATCGGGTGCTCGCGGCCGTCGCGCCAGTCGGCGCGGCTGGCCAGGACCGCTGTCGGACGCGGATAGCGCTCGCGGGCATCGAGCAGCGCCTCGAGCGCGCCCGGGCCGGGCACCGTGTCGTCGTCCATGATCCAGACCAGGTCGGCGCCGTGGCGGTGACAGGCCACGGCGATGCCCGACGCGAAGCCGCCGGCCCCGCCCGTGTTCGTCGGCATGGTGACGACCTCGGTGACCGCCGGGTGCCCCGCCGCCACGCGCGGCGAATCGTCCGTGGAGGCGTTGTCGATGACGACGACCGCGTCCGGCCGGCGCGTCTGCCCGTCCAGCCCGTCGAGACAGCGGCCGAGGAGCTCGGCGCGGTTCCACGCCACGACGACCGCGACGACGCGGGGTGCGGGGGAGCCGCCGTCGGCGGCGGTGGGTTCGGCCATGGCCCAAGATTATCGGTGTCGCCCGGCCGGGCGACGGGGGCGTGCCGGACAGCCGCCGCCCGGCCGGCTCTCAGCGCACGGACAGCTTCCGCAGATATCCTCCTCTGGATCGCCGGGTCGACCCCCCTGCTCGGCCTGCGCCGCCGGACCTCCCGGCGGTCGATGAGCGGAAAGGACCCGAATCGATGAGGACCAGGCACGGGAAGCGCCCTTCGAGCCCCGCCGGCCGCTGCGCGGCTGCGCCCCTTCTCGCCCTCCTCACGGTGCTGGGGATGGTCGGCGTCGCGCAGCTGGCGTGGGCCGACACCGACTCGGGCGGGGCGATCACCGCCCGCTACGAGGCCCTCGGCGGCGCTGACGGCGTCCTGGGCGCCGAGCGGAGCGGCGAGACGTGCGGTACCAGCGATGGCGGCTGTTACCGCTCCTACGAGAACGGCACGATCGTCTGGACGGCCGCCACCGGCGCCCACGAGATCCACGGCGACTTCCTGGCCCAGTGGCGCCAGAGCGGCTCGGAGGACGGCTCACTGGGCTACCCGGTGACGGGCATCAGCTGCACGCTCATCCAGAACGGCTGCTTCCAGCGGTTCCAGCGCGGCTCGATCGTCCGCGACGGCGCGGCCGGCGCGACGTGGGGCGCGCACATTCTCCGGGGTGCGATCGGCGCCCGGTGGGACGCGACCGGTCAGGCCAGGGGCTATCTCGGCTATCCGAGGAGCGACGAGAGCTGCGGCCAGGACAACGGCACGGTCGGCTGCGTCCAGTTCTTCAGCTTCGGTCTGATCGAGTGGACACCGGCCACCGGTGCCCACTCCGTCCACCACGAGATCGAGCGCAAGTGGGAGGACGAGGGCGCCGAGGACGGCTACCTCGGCCTTCCGGTCAGCGAGGCGGAGGTCGGCGCCGGGACGATGACGATGACCCAGTACTTCCAGGGCGGGGCGATCCACCTCACGGCGGCGGACGCCCTCCTCGTCGTGCGGGGCGCAGTCTACGAGGCCTGGTCGGCCGCGGGTGCCCTCGAGGGCGACTACGGTGCGCCCGTGGGCGACGCGCGGTGCGACGCGTCTGGGACCTGCACCCAGGAGTTCGAGCACGGCACCATCACGCGCTAGATCGGGCGGCGATGCCCGCGGTGCGGGGCGGCCTCAGTGCTTCCCCCCGTCCGACCTGCGGGCCCGCTCGATCGCCGCCAAGTGCATCATCTCGGCCTGGGTGGGCATGCCGTAGGCCCTCGCCACACCGTCGTGCATCTCGATGATCTTGCGGCGCACCCGCTCGGAGAACTCGTGGGCGATCTCGCCCGGCTCGGCGGTCATCGGGGCCCCGTAGACGACGTGCACGTCGGGGCGGCCGGGCAGCCAGCGCTTCTCGGTGGGCGGCCACGCCGCCCACGAGCCGACCAGCGCCACGGGGACGACCGGCACGTTGTGGGCGATCGCCAGGGCCGCGGTGCCGGGTTTGAAACGCCCCATGCCGCCTGTACGGGACCGGGTGCCCTCGGGGAAGATGAGCAGCGAGACGCCCGCGTCGAGCAGCTCGCCCGACATACCCCGGTGGTTCCGGCCCTTGTTGCGGGCCCGGTCGACGGGGAAGGCGTTCATGAGCAGCTGGGTGCCCATCGCCGTGTACCACTTGGTGAAGAAGTAGTCGGCCGCTGCACCGGTGGCCAGTTCCTTGGTGAGCCGACTCGGCATCGTGAGCATGATGAGCGGGCCGTCGAAGTGGCCCGAGTGGTTCGGGGTGACCAGGAACGGGGCCCGCAGGTCGTCGAGGTGCTCCAGGCCGTGCACGTGCGCCTTGACGGCGCGGTCGAGCACCGGCTTGATGAGGGCGTAGCGCACGGAGTCGCGGGCGATGGCCGCCACCGTCGACTTGTAGAGCCGCGGGTTGCGTCCGAAGTTCATCAGCGGGCCCCCTGCCTGTCATGGCCGCTGCGAACCTTACTCGCCACGAGCCGGGACAGCCCGACAGGGCCGTGCCTCAGTGCCCAGGCGGCCGCCCTCCAGATGGCCTTCGGCGTGACCTGCACCCGGCCCGCGTCGAGGGCCGCGAGCGCCTCGGCGGCCACCTGCTCGGGCTCGACCCAGGCCCAGCCCGGCAGGCGCGGGCGGCGCATGCCCGCCGCCGCGTGGTAGTTCGTCCTCGCCCAGCCGGGCAGGACGACGGTGGCGTGCACCCCGGTGCCGGCCAGCCGCCCCGCGAGCGCCTCGGTGTAGCTCACGACCCAGCGCTTGGTCGCCGAGTAGACGTCGGCGTCGATGAGGGCGTTCACCGAGGCGACGTTGACGATCCCACCGGCGCCACGACGGACCATCTGGCGGCCGGCCGCGCCCGACAGGACGAGCACCGCCAGCGCCATCGCCGTGAGCGCCCCGGCGTGGCCGGACCAGTCGGCGTCGAGCAGATCGGCGTGCGCCGCGAAGCCGGCGCCGTTGACGAGGACGTCGATCTCGTGGGCGTCGATGAAGGCCTCGACGGTCCGGATGCCGGCCGGGTCGGACAGGTCCGCTGGAAGGGTCTCGACGGCGACCCCGTGCCGGGCCCGCAGCTGCTGCGCGGCCACGTCGAGTCTCGACCCGTCGCGCGCCACGAGCACCAGATCGTCCCCGCGGGCCGCCAGGGCGTGGGCGAACGCCAACCCGATGCCACTGCTTCCCCCGGTGACGAGTGCGGTAGCCATGGCCACCAATCTATCCTCTCGCCGCCGGCCCCTCCACCGGTGCGCACGAGCCCGGGGACGATCCCGGTGGGCCTGCGGGCAGGGGCGATGCACCGCGCCCGGGCGCGTACGGTCGGATCGTGGGACGGGCCCCGGTGGGCCGGCGCCGGGAGGCTCCGCGGCCGCCCCGGGGTGACGGACCGGCATGCATCGGCCCCCGGCACGGGGGTCGTCGCATCGGCGTCCTGACGTCGACGGGGCCGGCGGGGGGATCCCCCGGCCCGTTCGACCGCCGTCAGCCGGCCAGCAGGCCGGCTGCCTGCTGGGCCATGGCCAGCTCCTCGTTGGTTCGCACGACGAGCACCCCGACCCGCGACTCGGGCGCGGAGATCAGGTGCGGGGCCTTGTCGCGCCGGCCGTTGAGCTCCTCGTCGAGGACGACGCCGATGCCGGCGAGCTTCGCGCAGATCTCGCGGCGGGTGAAGGCCGAGTTCTCGCCGATGCCCGCGGTGAAGGTGATGGCGTCGACGCCGCCGAGCAGGTTCGCGTAGCCGCCGATGTAGAACGCCAGGCGGTGCGTGTACACGTTCATGGCGGTGATCGTGTCGGCGTCGCCGGCCTCGAACTGCGCCTCGACGTCGCGCATGTCGGTGACGCCCGACATGCCGAGCATGCCCGAGTTCTTGTTGAGCTCGGTGTCGATGCGGTCGACGTCCCAGCCCTCGGCGCGGTGCAGGTAGGCGAAGACGCCCGGGTCGATGTCGCCCGAGCGGGTGCCCATGACGAGGCCGGCCAGCGGGGTCAGGCCCATCGAGGTCTCGACGGCACGGCCGCCCTTGACGGCCGAGATCGAGGCGCCGTTGCCGAGGTGGCAGACGATCTGGCGCAGCTCCGCCGGGTCGGCGCCCAGCACGCCGGGCACCAGGCCGGCGACGTACTGGTGACTCGTGCCGTGGAAGCCGTACTTGCGGATCGCGTGCCTGGCGGCCAGCCCGCGGTCGATGGCGTAGGTGTGGGCCTCGGCCGGCAGGTTGACGAAGAACGCGGTGTCGAAGATGCCGACGTGCGGCACGTCCGGGAGCAGTGTGCGGGCGGCGCGGATGCCCTTGATCCCGGCCGGGTTGTGCAGCGGCGCCAGCGGGACGAGCTCCTCGAGGGTGTCCAGCACCTCGTCGTCGATGACGGTCGGGGCGGCGAAGCGGTCGCCGCCGTGCACCGTGCGGTGGGCGACCGCCGCGACGTCGTCGAGCGAGGGGCCGTGATCGGCGAACATCGTGAAGACCGCCTTGAGGGCCACCGTGTGGTCGGGCAGCCGCGGGGTGACCGTGAACTCGTCGTCGCCGACCTCGTGGGTGACGATGCCGTCGCTCGCGTCGCCGATGCGCTCCACCAGGCCCTTGGCCAGCACGGCCTCGGAGTCGGGGTCGATGAGCTGGTACTTGAGGGAGCTGGAGCCGCAGTTCAGCACCAGGATTGGCTTGGCCATGTCTCTCCTTGTCAGGTCAGGGCTCTCAGGCGAGCGGGCCGTTCGTGCCCTGGGCCTGGATGGCGGTCATGATGATGGTGTTGACGATGTCGTCGACGAGGGCGCCGCGCGACAGGTCGTTGACGGGGCGGCGCAGGCCCTGCAGCAGCGGGCCGACCGCCACGGCGCCGGCGGTGCGCTGGCAGATCTTGTAGCCGATGTTGCCGGCCTCCAGATCGGGGAAGACGAACACGGTCGCGCGGCCGGCGACCTCGGAGTCGGGCATCTTCTTGGCCCCGACGACGGGATCGATGGCGGCGTCGAACTGGATCGGGCCGGCGATGCGCTCCTCGGGGGCGCGCCGGACGGCCTCCTCGTAGCCGGTGCGGACCCGGTCGACGTCCGGGCCGCTGCCGGAGGTGCCGGTGGAGTAGGTGAGCATGGCGACCCTGGGGTCGATGCCGAACATGCGGGCGGTCTGGGCGCTCGCCAGGGCGATGTCGGCGAGCTGGGCCGGCTCCGGGTTCGGGGTGACGGCGCAGTCGGCGAACAGCAGCACGCGGTCGGCGAGGCTCATGAGGAAGGCGCCCGAGACGGTCTTCATGCCCGGGTTCGTCTTGATGACCTGCAGGGCCGGGCGGATGGTGTTGGCCGTCGTGTGGTTGGCGCCCGAGACGAGGCCGTCGGCGCCGCCCATGTACACCATCATCGTGCCGAAGTAGGCGCCGTCGGCCATGGTCTCGCGGGCCTGCTCGAGGGTGACGCCCTTCTTGGCGCGCAGCTCGGCGAACTTGGCGGCGTAGGACTCGACGAGCTCCGGGTCGTTCATCGAGACGATCTCGACGCCGGTCAGGTCGAGGCCGAGCCTCGCCGCGTCGGCGCGCACCTGCGCCTCCTCGCCGAGCAGGACGATCCTGGCGACGCCGCGGGCGGCGACGATCGAGGCGGCCTCGAGGATGCGGGGGTCCTCGCTCTCGGGCAGCACGATCGTCCGCACGTCGGCCCTGGCCGTGGCCATGAGTTCGTGGCTGAAGCGGGCCGGGGTGCGGGTGGCGATCGTCACGTCGGTCGCTGCCAGCACGGCCGACAGGTCGTCGCCGAGGACGGCCGCGGGCACGCCGAGCGAGGCGAGGAGGGTGCGGGTGGCGTCGGTGTGGGTCGGGCTGGTGGCGATGATCGCCACGACGGTGGCGTGCTGGGCGGCCAAGCCGTCCAAGGCGACGCGGGCCAGGCCGAGGGCGTGGTCGGGGCCCTGTGAGGCGTCGACGACCAGCACGACCGGGGCGGCCAGATCGGCGGCGAGACGGCCGTTGAGGGCCAGCTCGGTGGGGGCGGTGACGCCGGAGTAGTCGGTGCCCACGGCGACGACGGGCCCGGTGGCGGCGAGCGCCTCGAAGCGCTCGATGATGCCGGTCTCGGCCTCGTCGGCGTTCCTGGCGAACTCGTCGAAGGAGGCGCCGACGCGGCCGTCCGAGGAGGCCTGCGCGGACAGGGGGTGGAAGAGGGCGGCGGGACTGGACTGGCGTCCGACGGCCTCGGCGATGGCCTGAGCGGCGGCGCTCAGATCGGCCCGGGCATCGGGGGACGCGACATATACACGTGTGCTCACGAGCACAAAGGTACGCCACCGGGGCCCGTCGCGCCGAACCGGAGAACGGAACGTCGGGCGTGCTCCCGCCGCGGTCCCCGGCCCGGTGCGCCCCACTTCTCCCGTCTCGCCCCATGCGCTCACTTCTCCCGTTCCCACCTCACCTCTGCGCTCGCACCTCGGACATGCCCCGGGTGGTGACCGAAAAGTGAGGTGGGAGCGGAGACGACAGCGCGAGGCCGGGTCGGCATGCGGGACGGCCCGGCCGGGACGACGGGTCAGCTGCTGCCGCCGCTCCTGAGCTGCGGCAGCAGGGTGGCGGCCGCGATGCCGCCGAGCATGATCACCGTTCCGACGGTCATGGCCGTCCTGGGCAGGCTGTGCGCCAGTGCTGCGACGAGCGCGCCGCCGAGGGCCAGGGCCATGACGATGGCCCTGCGGGCTCGCACGCGCAGGATCGCGGTGATCGCGGCCAGGCCGATGAGGGTGACTGTCATTCCGTAGGCGGCCAACTGCGGGAACTGAGGACCTCTGCCCGTGCACATGTCGATGATGCCGATGTGCAGGGTGAGCAGGAGCGCTGACAGCATGGCCAGGATCGCGGTCCAGACCCTCGTCTGCCGACGCTGGTCAGGAGCGGGGCGCAACGGTGTGGATCCGACCAGACGGTTCCAGAGCGGCATGAACATCAGCAGCAGCGTGCAGACCAGGAGCGTGGTGGGCATGGCGGCCGCTGAGACGGCGCGGGGAACGACCGACGTGCCGTGGCGGCCGGCGGCCTGGCGGGTGATGACCTGCGCCGGCATGTCGTCCCAGAACAGCAGGCTGTAGTAGACCATGCCCGCCAGGGCGATGGCGACGATGATGTAGCCGATGACCGGCTGAGAACTGTGCGATCGGATGTTCATGTCCGCCTCCTTCGTGGACAGTGACAACAATGCCCGGTCGTGCGCTCACCGGTCATCGGACTTCGGGACACCCGGGTCTCCTTCTTAAGTCTTCCTCCTCGGTCCTATTATTCCCGAGTCGCCGCAGAGGCGGAGGAGCCGTCTTCCCCGGCGCGTTGCGGCAGTCGGGCCCGGACGGCCCAGCCGCCTTCGTGTGGGCCTGCCGTCAAAGTTCCGCCGAGGAGCTCGCAGCGCATGCGCATTCCCTGGATGCCCAGTCCAGACCCGCTGATGCCGGAGGTCGGTTGGGTCGCCTGCTCATTGGTCACGGACAGATTCATCCAGCCGTTCTTGATGGTCAGGTTCACCAGGATGGGGGCTTTTGGGGCATAGCGGTGAGCGTTCGTCAATGATTCTTGGACGATCCGGTACAGGGCGAGTCCGACAGCTGGCGAGACTTTCGGGTCCCGAGGCATGGTGGCATTGATGTCGGGGTTGATCGCTCTGGCCCGATGCAACAGCTCAGGGATGTCTGCGAGGGTTGGTTGAGGGGCGGTGGGTGCCTGGGAACCCGTCGCGAGGATGCCGACCACCTCGTGCAGGTTCTCGCTGGCGCTGACGGCCTCTCGCGTCAGTTCCTCGAGCAGCTCGGTTGCGCGTCGCGGGTTTCCAGGAAGCATCCGCTTGGCGAGCCGGGCGTCAAGCAGGACGGCGGTCATGTGGTGGGAAGCGATGTCGTGCAGTTCCCGGGCCATGAGGCCGCGTTCGTCCTCGAGCGCTTTGGCGACCCTCGCTTCACTCTCGGCCCTTTCTGCTTTCAGGAGGGCCTCCGCTCCGGTCGCTCGTTCGTTCGTGATTCGCATCCAGACCCCGACCAGGGTGGGGGCCCCGATGAAGAGCGAGCCCGAGACGAAACCGATTGGTGCGAGGGAGCCGATGCCGACGGGGCCGGAGTGCACGGGTGCGAGCGCGAAGGTTCCGATCGTCGTCGCGAGGCCGATCATCGCGGTGACGGAGCTTGTTCGTGATCGCGTGCTCCGTCCGAGCCAATAGCACAGCGGAAGATAGAGCAGGAACTGTGTGACGAATGGGTTCTGCTGCACCAGTGCTGCAACGAGGACAGCTGTGTGAATGGTCACGAACGCCATGACCGGTCGTTTGATGAGGCTGGTGGTGCAGGCGACACCGAGAACGGTCAGGCCGATCTGCCACAGGATCTGGGTGAGGGAGCCTCCTGAGTCCGCCACCAGCAGCACGTTCAGGAGACTCACGAGGAAGGATGCCAGCACGGTCTGCCGCAGCTGCAGGTCGACGCGTTCAGCTGCTCCACTACCCATGCGCATGTCTCCGTCCGGTACCGGTCAGCAGTGCTACAACGTCAGGAAGGTCAACTCCCTGCGCTTGAAGCAGAATGCACCCCATGCCGTCACGATGGCCGACCATGCCACGACGATACCCACTGCGAGCCAGCCTTGGGCGCCTGGCCGTGTCGAAAGCCCCGTGGCGCTCAACGGGAGACAACCATGGAGGATGTCAGCGCCGGTGAGTGTGGCGAGGGAGCGGAGAGTCGACTCGATGACGAACAGGCCGCCCAGCAGGAGGAGCAGGACTGTCTGCCGACGAAGCAGGAAACCGAGGCCGGCTCCGAGAACACCGCACAGCACGAGCGTGACGAGCCCCCGCACCTCCGACAGGGCCAAGGAGAACGGGTCCAGTGCCAAGTTAATGCGCTGCACGGCGAGAGCCGTGGACAGGACAAGCAGCCTGATCGTGGTGAGGCCCAGTGCGGCGACGAAAGAGGCGAGTGCAGCGGCCGCGCACTTGTTCCTGTAAAGCTGCCCCCGGCGGGGCAACGCCACGGCTGCACTTGTCATGGAGGCGAAGTGGTACTCACGGGTGATGAACAGGCCTCCCATGATCATCATGGCGAGGGCCTCCGGGCTCACACCGCCGGCGCCGCCCGCATTGGCGGCAGTCACGAGTTGCACGCCGGGTTGGTCCAGTGAAAGCTTCGCCAGCTCCTCCGGGGACATGGACTGGGCCTGCGTCGCGTTGGGGATGACCCTGTTGAGGGAGATGAGGGCGTTGATCGCATCCCTCGCGAAGGCCTCGAGTGCGGCGATCAGTGAAGTCGTGATTGCCAGGATGATCGTCACGGTGGAGGCGATTCTCCCTTGGCGCAGTCGTATGATCTCAACGTTCATGGCACGCACCTCGATTCTCCGAAGTGGCCAGGTAGAAAGAATTGAGGTCGTTGGGCAGGGTGTCCGACTGGGCCACGACGCGACCACCCCGAATTATGACGACGGCGTCGATTGTGCGTTGCAGCTCGGCCAGGACATGGCTGGTGATGAGCACCGACCCGCCGTCGGCCGCGAAGCGTCGGAGGAAGGAGCGGAACCATTCCATGCCCTCGGGGTCGAGACCGTTGGACGGTTCATCGAGGACGAGGACACGAGGATCGCCCACCAGCGCGAGGGCCAGGCCGAGACGTTGACGCATGCCCAAGCTCATCTCACGGACCCTCATGGGGCCGGCATCCTGCAGTCCGACCTGCTCAAGATGCACGTCGACGGCCTGAGGATCGGCCAGCCCCGCGGCGGCCCTGGCCAGGGCGAGGCATTCGGCTGCCCTGCGGCTCGGATGCAGTCCCGCGTTTTCGCACAGGGCGCCGATCAGACGGGACGGAACAGGGATGGCGTCATACCGGCTGCCTTCCACCAGACAGACTCCGGAGTCAGGACTGGCGAGCCCGAGAAGGCAACGCAGCATCGTGGTCTTGCCCGAACCATTGGGGCCGAGCAGTCCTGTGACCGCACCGGACCTGATGCTGAAGTCGACGTCGTCGAGGATGAGACGGCTTCCGTAGCTCTTCGTCACGTGCTCGAAGGAGATTGGTGCCGGGTCGAAGGGCCTCGTGCCGCGGACGGAGGAAATCCCTGTTGTCATGGCAGTTCTTCTCTCATGCCGCTGTCGACGCGGGGGCCAACAGATCCTGGTACTTGGGAGCCCTTGCGAGGATCTCTTGGCGGCGGCCGTCCGCCAGTATGCTGCCATGATCCATGACGAGGACGCGATCGCTCGAGTCGAGGCGCTCAAGATTGTGCGAGACGACGAGTACCGTGCGTGTCGCCGCGAAGCGCTCGAGCAGACGGGTCAGGGAGGACCTTGTCACGGGATCAAGATTGGAATCCGGCTCGTCCATGAGGATGATGTCGGCGTCACTGAGCAGCACGCGGGCCCAGGCGATTCGCTGCCGCTGGCCGCCGGAGAGGGTGATTCCGGCTTGGCCGAGGTCGGTGTCGAGACTGAAGTCCTTCTTCCCCAGCAGGTCGGTGAGGCCGACGTGCTCAAGGGCCTCGTACAGATCGGAGTCCGGGCGATGGTTGCAGCCGAGCTCCAGATTCTCTCTCAGAGTGCCGGTGAGCACGATCGAGTCCTGACCGACGAGGGCGAGACGTTTGCGGTAGGAGTTCAGGTCGAGCTGGTCGATCGGGACGCCGCCGAGCGAGATGGTCCCGCTGTCGGGACGGTAGAAGCGTTCGATGAGCTCAAGGAGCGTGGACTTTCCTGAGCCTGAGCGGCCGACAATGGTGGCCGTCTCCCCGCGGTGCAGGACGAAGTTGACGTCATCGAGCACCGGAGTCCCTGGCTCGTAGGAGAAGGAGACGGTGTCGAAGCGCAGCAGTTCATCCCCCGTTCCGGCCTCGATGAAGAGCTGGTGACCCGCGCGCACGTCTTCTTCCGACTCGAAGAAGTCGACCTCGTAGCAGCGTTTGAGAGCACCCAGACCGATCTGCATCTGGGTGAATGCCTGACCGAGGCTGCTGATCGGTGCGATCATCATGAACATGTAGGTGATGTAGGCGAGCAGGGCGCCCAATGATATCGCACCGGAGGCGAGCCGTGCGGTGCCGACCACGATCACGGCGGCAATCGAGCCCTGGATGCAGACGTTGAGGGCCGGTTGGACGCACGCGGACAGGACAGTGATCCTCAGACCCTTGCAGTAGAGATTGTGCGAGCTGAGGCGTAGGTGCTCCAGCTCCAGTGGCTCTGCATTCGTCGCCTTGATGGTGCGCAACGCCGAGAGCATGCGCTCGGTGCTCACGGAGAAGTCTCCCAGGGCCTCCTGCACCTCGGCTGACATGCTGTTCGCCCGGTTTGTGACTGCCACCACGAGGGACAGCCCGAGGAGGAAGGCCGCTGCTGTCACCGCGAACAGCATCGGGTCGGACATGATCATGAAGACCATTGTTCCGGTGAGCATGAGCACGGAACCGGCAACCGGTAGGATCCCGGCGGACAGGAATTGCTTCACCATGGTGCTGTCCGCGTTGGCGCGCGAGAGCAGGTCGGCTGTGTTGCCCGCATCGAGTTCACCGATCGTCATGGTCACGTAGCGGTGGCCGAGACGGGTGCGCAGGCGGTGGGCGACGGCTTCGGCGCCCCGACCGGACAGATAGGCCTGCACGGCACCAATGATGGTGGTCCCCACGACGAGGGACGCGAGCAGTTCGACCGTGCTGGCATGCAGCCCGCCCCGGATCCCGTCGTTGACCGTCTTCTGCAGGACGCGGGGCTGGACGACGGACAGACCGGCCGTGATCACCGACAGGATCAATGCGGTGGCGAGGACGATGCGACTTCCCCCGGTGAGCCCGAAGAGGTAGCCGTACATGGTGGACGGAAGATTCTCCTCGGGGTGTCTTGCTGCGTTCTCGGACATGAGAGACCATTTCCTTTCTCCGGGTGGCTGTGGGGAACGGCGGTGCTCCCCACAGCCACCGACGTGACGGTGATCAGATGGGTCGGGCCGTCAAAGGGTCAGACAGTCAGACAGACGGCCACGGATGCGAAGCTCACCGAGCAGATGGAACAGCTGGCGAAACTGACGGAATTGCAGGTGCGCATTCCCCGATGGTCTCGCTCTCGGTTCGCTGCAGATCCAGTATGTATCTCATGGGACACCCTTTCCACTTGTAGGACTTGAGAGTTTGTTCAGCAGAACCACGTGCTGAGTGAACTGCCGCAGAGCGCCAGACTGGTGCTGCTGGTGACTGTGCGGTCCATGTCCTTGGCCTCCTCGACGAGGCCCTGCATTCTCAGGATTTCTGACATGACATCTCCTTGCTGTTTAGGCGTTCGGTTGGCGATGGATTCTCGGTCTGCTCGTGAAGAATGACGGATTGATGTCAAGTTCTTCATCTGACGCACGATCCACGGTGATCCTCAGACCTCAAGGATCCTCAGACCTCAAGGATCCTCAGACCTCAAGGATCTCTTGACGTCGATGTGCATCAGCAGATCGCGACGCTCCAGCTGCTTGCACATCCGACGAGACTCCACGAGCTGCACATGCGAGTGGTGCACTCGGTCGACTCCGAACCCTGAAGTGACAGGACGTATGACATGATTTCTCCTTTGAAACGGTTTGTGGTGGTCAGCAGACGAGGACGCTGTGCGTACTGAAGCAGAACGCCCAGCTGTTGGTGCTGGGGAATCTGGTGTCCTGGCTCTCGGGACTGATCCCCTGCATTTCCAGAATGTGTGACATGGTTCATCCTTTTTCGTGTGTGCGCTCTTCAGCAGAACCAGATGCTGCAGCTGCTGTAGCATGTCCAGTTGGACCAGTTGCTCGGGCTGCGAGTGGGCTCGGAATGTGTGTCGAGCGACTGCAGAACAAGGATCCCGTGCATGGTTCACCTCCTTTCCGTGGTGGGTTCTGACGGGGCTCCCTGCCATCCGTCTCCGCTGTGTCCGGTGCTGATTCGGTCCAGCAGTGGGATGCGGAACAGGTTGGGAGGGATGATCTTGAGACGGCGACTCTCGTACAGTCGGAGGACTGACAGGACGCCTGCGCTTCCGGAAGACCAGTCGCACGAGAGCCTCATGAGCTGTTCACCTGGGAAGACGATTCCTGTGCCACGTACCAGGGCATGCAGGTTCAGCAGCCGAGCCTGACGGGTCAAGGCGTCCTCGTCGCTGACCGATGTCCAAGGGCTCTGGAGCAGGCGGTCTGCGAAGAGGAGGAAGCCGGCACGGCCGTTGAACAGATTGCTCTGCACCGCGAAGGGAGGGATGAGCGTTTTCTCGATGCCGTGAAGTGTTCTCACGAGTTCATCGGAGGGCCTGTGTTCGAGCAGACGCATGATCACCAGACCGATGCCGATGGATCCAGTTGCCAGGTAGGGCAGCACTCGCCAGCCCTCGTTCAACTGCAGGGAGCCGTCAGGTGCTTGGACCAGCAGGGCGAGGTCCCTGTCCAGCGCGGTGCGTGCCCGATCGAGATCGTTGTCGTCGCCCGTGAACTCATGGCTGCAGATCCAGTACAGGGCCTGACCGGCCATCCCCTGCATCAGTCCGCCCTTGCCCACCGCGGCTGTCGCTGTGCCGTTGACCTCGCGGACGATGCTTGAGCGGTCCTCGTCCAGACGGTCGAGCATCACTCCATGAATGGCGGCAATGGTCTCGTCGTAGTGATGCTGGTCGCGGCTGAGGGCTTGGTCCATGAGGCAGATGCCGATCCCGGACAGTCCTGAGTAAAGATCACTGGGAAGACTTGGCAGATGAAGTGTCCTGACCTTTTCAAAAAGCCTGCCAGCCGCTTCTCCTCTGCCGAGACGGTCGAGTGTCCATGCAGCTCCAGCAAGACCGTTGTAGAAGCCGAACGAGGTCTTGCTCGAGTCGGCCGCGGTTTCCTCGATCCAATCGAGCACGTCCTCCCGCTGCCGTGCCTCAGGGTGCGCCAGGAGAACACCGCATGCCCCTGTTGCGATCCCGTAGCCGCCCTCGTCGAACTGGCTCACGTCACCGGGCCAGACACGGTCGGGCCGTGACAGGTCGAGTGCTTCGTCCAGGCCGCGGACGATCGCGGCATCGATCTCAGCAACTGCTTCGGGATCATCCATGCACCATGCGTCCCGTGCCACCCGTGCGCGTCGTCGCAGCGGTGCCGGATTGTCATCGGTCACTGTCAGTGAGATGTCGGCAACGATCGAGGCGCAGAACTCATCACTCAATGCATAAAATTGTCTGGCATGTTCGACCAGACCTCGCAACTTGCTGTGATCCAGCGGCAGGAGGACCGTGAGTGGTACGAACATCGACAGTTTGATGCAGCCCAACCCGTAGAGATCAGCTGCAATTCCTGTGCGGCCGTCCTCGGCGATGTACCCAGGTGCCCCGGCGGGCGCGCTGGTCGGGTCGTCGACGTCATGGGCCATCTCGAAGTCGATGAAGCGGATGTCCCCATCGGGGGTGACGATGATGTTGTTCGGGTGCGGGTCCCCGAAGACGATTCCATGCTCGTGAAAAGCGTGGACTGTTCGCTCGACCTTCGCAAGGGTGGCCAGCGCCCAGTCGCGGTAGTCAAGTATTTCTCGATTGCCGACTCCTGCCCGGATCTCTGGGCTGCGCATGACCATTTCGCTGTTGAGGGTCGTGCCCTCGATCAGTTCCTCCTCCATGAAGCAGTGCTCGACCGCTTTGAACACACGGTGGCATCTGACGACTTCAGGGAGGTCGGCCAACCGGTCGAGGAACTCTGCTTCACGAAGCAGACGTGCCACCGCATCGGTGCCATCCGGCGAGATGCCTGCATGGGGGCGGGCCTCCTTCAGCACGACCGGATGCTCCTGGCCGTCGGGGATGGCCCGATAAATTCCGCCCCCGTTGCTGAAGTGCATCGCGTCGAGTACTGCATAGGGGAACTCTTCGGGTCGGTCACCAGAATTCAGAGCGTCCATCTGTGCTCGGATGAAATCAGGGATCTGCACCCATTCCGGCGGACGGAAGACCGGCTGGCGATCGTCTTCGACCAGTTCTCCTGACGGATTCCTGATCGCTGGGCTCAGCTCGTCGGTGCGTGATCTCATGAGCAGCGGACGGAAGCCGCCGTAACGCAGGTAGACAGGGCCTCCATGGTAACGGATGTCGCTGAGGATGTAGGGCCCCTCGGCGCCGCCGATGATCGCGTCCAGTTCTGCGGCAATGCGAGCGCACTGCTCATCGTCATCGGGATAAATGGTGATGAATTTTCCGCTGCCGCCACGATGCGCGTACTTCATGTTGGTCCGCATGAGCTCCGTCCGGGTCGGCAGGAACTTGAACGGGACGGCAGACGCATGGCAGTAGGATGCGACGTCTCCAAGGAGTTTCTGCGCGTTTCCCATGGTGGCACTGACGTGAATCTTCCAGCCCTGCTCAGGCATGTTCATCCCAGGTGGCATCACATATTCCCAGCCATTCCCCGTGGACAGCGACCAGCTGGTCCAGTCGCGGTCGCGGGGAAGTTCGAACCGTCGCGCTCCCGAACCATTCGTCGTGTCGCGTTTGATGTCGTAGAACGCCGGGTCGGCGTAGCAGAACGCGAGATATTTCATGTCCATCGGGTCTGTCTCCATTGGAATAGTCATGACTTGTGGAATCCCCATGGTGGAGTTCTCGCTCGCTTGTTGTGTCCTGGTTCGATCCCGCATCCAACGCGCGATCCCTTGATGGGGTGATTCGATTGTGATGGCTGCCGCCCGCTTGGTCCAGATCTGTGACGACCAAGGTACGAGTGCGGGACTGGACCAAAGGAGTAGCCGCCGCCGGCGCAGGTGAACCTTGCGGCAGATGTCGACCGCGACGGATACCGAGCGGGGGAGCGGCCCCCGTTATCCTGTGTCGGGTTCTCCGCCCCGCCCGTGTCCCGGGCGAACTTCTCGGGGTTCCCGACGGGGGTCCCCGGGGCTATCGTGGATGGCGCCACAGCCTCGTGCCGAGGCCCACCCCCGTCCTGGTGGACGGGCTGATCCCAGGAGGGACCATGCAGCAAGATGAATCGGCAGGCATCGACGCCCCCGATCCCGAGGACCCCGGTACGGTCACTGTCCTGATCGCGGATGACCAGGCGATCATCCGCCGTGGACTGCGGGATTTCCTCGGCGAGAGTCCCGACATCGAGGTCGTGGCCGAGGCCTCCACCGGTTACGAGGCCGTCTCTCTGGCGCACGCATGGCGACCCGATGTGATCCTCATGGATCTGCGGATGCCGAAGGGCAACGGGTTGGAGGCTACACGGCAGATCCTGGCCGAGTCTGACCGATCCAAGATCCTGATCCTGACCACCTTCGAACGTGACGAGTACCTGTTCGTCGCCATGGATCTCGGTGCTTCTGGATTCGCCAACAAGGATCTCGATCTCGATGATCTGTCCGAGGCGATCCGTACGGTCGCCCGAGGCGGCTGCTGGCTGAAACCACGGTTGGCTGCTCGGCTGGCGGCCGAGTTCGCGAACCGCAAGCCGGTGCCCGTTCCGACGGCGGGGGCCGCTCCGGAACTGCTCACCGTGCGGGAGCGTCAAGTGGCTGCTCTCATCTCGGACGGATTGAGCAATCAACAGATTGCGCGTCGTCTCCACTTGGAGGTGACGACGGTGAAAGCACATATCGGGTCGATATTCAACCGGCTCGACATGAACAACCGGGTCCAGATCGCCATCTGGGCGCATGACAGGCAGTTGGTCTTCTCGGCGGAGGATGAATGATGAACGGAGCCGGGCCGATGGCGACCATTTCGCATGTCCGCAGCTGGACCGATCAGTGGGAGTGGCTCAGGAACAGCCCAGATGAGTTGCAGCGGGTGCTCGAGGACGAGGCCGAGTGCAGCGAGCGGGTCCTTGCCGGGCCTGCCCGAAGGGCTGATGCGCTCGTGGGTGTTCCCGTTGCTGATCTGTTCTACGAACAAGCTTCGCAGCCCGCGGTGCGATCAGGGGACTTCTGGTATCTCATGGTGCTCGACGGGGAGGCCGGCAGTCCCAGCATAATGCGAGTGCCTCATGATTCCGACGAGCCGGAGCCGACGGCCACGGATCTCATGTCAGATCCACGTGCGCAGGTGGCGCTCAATGTCGCGGAATTGGCACCCGGGGCTTCACTCGGATCAGTCGTGTTCAGCAGTGATGGCAGGATCGTCTGCTGGACGGAGGACCCGGATGGTTCGGAATCCTACAGGGTCCATGTGACCTCGGTCGCCGGTCAGAAGGAGCTTCTTGACCCGATCGACGGTTGTTCTGGCAGTGTCGTCCTCGATGAAAAAGGGTCGCGGGTCGTGTGGGTCGGGCTCGACGGGACACGCCGGCCTGCGGCCGTCTTCGCCAAGAGTTTTTCTGATGGCCGGGTCACTGTGTTGCACCACGAGTGCGATGAGCGTCTGAGGCTACGAATGAAGCAGTGCGTCTCGGGAGATTTCCTCTTGCTGGATGCGGTGAGCAGGACCATGGTGCGACACTTCATCTCCCGCCTGGGCGCTGCCGATCTTCGACTTCGACAGGTTGCGGGCCTGCCATTCGAGGGACGGTCGACCCTCGATGTCGGAGAGCTGGACGGGCGTCCGGCCCTGTTCGCCACAGTCGCCACGGATGATCAACCGAATGGCCGTCTGCTGGTCCGCTTCATCGACCGCCTCGGCGGCGCAGAGGGGGACTGGAGGTGTCTCATCGAGCATGACGAGCGTTCCGTGCTGGCTCCGGTGCTGGTGACTCGTCGCAATCTCGTCATCGGGCGCCGCAGGGAGGGGCACCAGGAGATCGTCATCGCCAAGCCGACAGTTCCGTTGACGGGCATCCGTTCGGTGCGTGGCGCCACTGGTTCGGAATTGAGCGTCACGGCCCTGCCCGACTGGGATGGCTCGATTCTCAGAGTGGGCGTCAGCTCCTATGTGCACCGGCCCCTGAGTGGCAGGGTCGACCTGGACGAAACCGAGCCGAGGGTCGAGCTGGCTGCGCTCAACGAGGATGTCTACGAGACGAAGGAACTTTTCGGCGAGACTGCTGATGGCGTTCGGATCCCCATTACTCTTGTCGGTCGGCGAGATCGCACCGGTCCCGCTCCCTGCCTGCTCAGTGTCTATGGTGCATACGGGGTGAATCAGCGCCCCAACTACAATCCGCTGCTTCTCAAGCTGCTCGACGCAGGCATGGTCTTCGCGGTTGCCCATGTACGCGGTGGAGGTGAGCTCGGCCCCCGGTGGCACACGGTGGCGACCGGCCTGGGAAAACCACTCACCTTCACCGACGTGCTGGCGTGCTTGGACGCCCTTGTCGCACGACGAACGGCTGATCCGAATCGTGTTGCCCTCATCGGCGGCAGCGCTGGAGGCCTGGCTGTGGGGGCGGTCCTCAATCTTGCGCCGGAACGGTTCAGGGCGGTGGTCGCCGACATGCCTTTTGTCGATCCGCTGACAACGATGATGCACCCGGATCTTCCATTGACGATCAGCGATCGCTCGGAGTGGGGGGACCCGTTGGCCGATCCGAGGATCTTCGAGTGCATCCGCGGATATTCACCGTGCCAGAACGTGCGTGACGCGGTTTACCCCCCGGTGCTTGCCACGGTCAGGACGAGGGACGCGCGGGTTTCTCCGCTGGAGGCCCTCAAATGGATCCGTGCGCTGCGCACCACTGCGAGGGGCGGGCCCTTCGTACTGCGTGTTCGTTCCGGCGGCCACCTGCATGCTGCATCATTCGATGCGACGGTTCACGACACGGCTGTCCAGTACGCATGGATCGCCGATCAGCTCGGCGTTGACCTGACCGGCGGATGCCGGGGTCCGAATCCGTCACGCTGACCCAGCGCACGACCGTGCCCGAACGGGCCGCCATCGCCGCGATGGTCCTCATCATGGTGCTCTTCCCGCTGCCCATCCGGCCCGCGATCCCCAGGGGCAGTTCGGGCACGGAGGACGAGGTCCCGGGTTGGAAGAGAGCCTCGACCCGGTGCGCCATGACTCGTCCCGGACCGTCGTCGTGCGGCGGTGGACCGACGCGCGCGGGCATAGTGGCTCCTCTCCGAGGAGGTGATCGAGGGGCCCGGCGTGGGGCCCACCAGGGCGGCCGATGACATGGAGAACCTGTAAATGCAAGATGACAAGGGAGTATATCATGATGTTCGGACATCGGAACGGGAACGGCGACCGCGGTGGCCAGGGGGTTCCCGTCGAGGCGACCCGGGGCCTGTTCTGGGCCTGGGTCGCCAACGACCTCGAGGAACTGACCACCATGGGGCCGTGGTCGAGGAGGCACGGCTCCGAGCTCGCGAGCAGACTCGCAGGGCGACTGCCGGGCGGGGCCCCCCGACGGGTGAGCGGCGGGCTGAGCGAGAGGCACGTCCGCGTGTCGATATCGATCATGGGATGCCTCATGCTCGCCCTCGCCGAGCGGGGCAGGGCGACCGGGGGCAGGTCCCGGCTCTATCAGGTGGGCCTGCTCGGTTTCGGCGTCCACGGCTTCACCCATCTGCTCAATTCGGCCGTGTGGCGCGGCTACACGCCCGGAGTCGCCACCGCGCCGACCGTCGTCATCCCGTTCTCGGCCTGGGCCGTCCGGGAGCTGGCGCGCAACGGGGTGCTGCGTCTCGACGGCAGGACGATCACGACGGCGCTCGTCGGCCTGCCCGTCACGATCCTCGGCATCCATGGCCTGACCGCGCGCCTCGTCGACCCCGAGGACGCCCCGGAGGACGTCGCCCCGGGGCGCACCACCCCTGGGGAGCGCACCACCCCTGGGGGCTGAGCCCCCAAGGCCGGGAGATGGGCTCGGGACTCGGCCGCTCCTCGCTTCTCCCGCCTCTTCTCCGGTTCCCACTTCGCCTTTGCGTTCGCACCTCGTACATGTCCAGGGTGTTGACCGAAGAGTGCGGTGGGAACGGAAGGTGAGGTGGGAACGGAGGGGCGGCAGCGAAGCCGGGTGCGGGGCCGGGACCAGGCCGGAGGGGCGGTGCGGGGCCGGGCCGGTGGGCTCCGGTCCCGGACGGCACCGGGCCCCATGGCCCCGCCTCAGGCCAGCAGCCCGCGGATGTCGTCCAGGGTCAGGGCGCCGCTGCTCAGCGCCTCGTCGCCGACGACCTGGTCGAACAGCTCGCGCTTGCGCTGCTGCAGCTCCACGACCTTCTCCTCGATGGTGTCGGCCGACACGAGGCGGTAGACCATCACCTGCTTGTCCTGGCCGATGCGGTGGGTGCGGTCGATGGCCTGGCGCTCGGCGGCCGGGTTCCACCACGGGTCGAGGACGAAGACGTAGTCGGCCTCGGTGAGCGTGAGGCCGAAACCGCCCGCCTTGAGCGAGATGAGGAACGCCGTGGCGTCGCCCTCCTTGAAGGCCCGCACCCGCTCCTCGCGGCGGCGGGTGCGCCCGTCGAGGTACTCCCAGCCGATCCGCTCGGCGGTGAGGCGCTCGCGCACCAGCTTGAGGAAGCCCGTGAACTGGCTGAACACGAGCGCCCGGTGCCCGGCCTGGGCCAACGAGTGGAGCTGCTCGGCGAGCGAGTCGATCTTCTCGGAGCCGAGGGCCAGGTCCGCCTCGTCGAGCAGGCCCGGGTGCAGGCTGAGCTGGCGCAGCCTCGTGAGGGCGGCGAGGATCTCGATGCGGTGCGTGCGGGAGCTGTCGTCGAGCAGCCCCAGCACGCGCATGCGGGTGGCGGCCAGCTCACGGTCGTAGATGCGGCGGTGGGCCCGCCCCAGCGTCACCGGCACGACGAACTCCTGCTTGGGCGGCAGTTCGGCGGCCACCTGCTCCTTGGTGCGGCGCAGCATGAGCGGACGGGTGCGCCGGTGCAGCAGAGCGAGCCGGTCCGGCTCGTCGCCCGATTCGATCGGACGGGCGATGTCGGCCTGGAAGCGCCTCGGGTCGGGGAACAGGCCGGGCGCGGCGATCGACAGCAGACTCCACAGATCCATGAGGGAGTTCTCCAGCGGCGTGCCGGTGATGACGAGCCGCATGCGCGCCAGCAGGCGCCTCACGACGGCGTAGGTCTTGGCCGTGTGGTTCTTCACGAACTGCGCCTCGTCGAGCACGAGCAGGCTCCACTCCAGCGCGGTGAAGCTCGCCTCGTCCAGCCGTACGAGCGTGTACGAGGCCACGACGACGTCGGCGCCGGCGACGGCCCGGGCCAGCGGCACGCCCGACTTGGTGGCCGTCTGGTCGATGACGACGACCCGCAGCGAGGGCGCGAACTTGCGGGCCTCGCCCGTCCAGGCCGCCATGACGGAGGTGGGGGCGACGACGAGCGCCGGGCGCGCGAGCTCCCCGGTCTCACGGGCCCGCGCGATGAGCGCCAGGGTCTGCAGCGTCTTGCCCAGGCCCATGTCGTCGGCGAGGATGCCGCCCAGCCCCGCCGTCCACAGCGCGGCGAGCCACTGGTAGCCCTCCGTCTGGTAGGGGCGCAGCCGGGCCCCGATCGCCGCCGGCACGTCGGGCGGGGCGATCTCGTCCAGGTGCCCGAGCGCGGCGACCGAGCGCCGCCAGCGGGCCGAGGCGGCCGTGATGGCGCCCGAGGCCTCCAGGTCCTGCCAGGTCCCCAGGTCCCAGCGGCTCAGGCGCATCTCGCCCGTTCCCGGGTCGACGAGCCGCGCCGCCTCCTTGACGAGACGACGCAGCGGATCGAGCCCGGGACGGGCGAGGTCGATCCAGGCGCCGTCGTCGAGCATGACGTGGTCGTCGCCGGCGGTCAGGGCGGCCAGCAGCGCCGCCACTGGCAGCTCCCGGCCGTCGATCGTCACGACGACCGACAGGCCGAACCAGTCGGTCGAGCCGTCCAGGGCGGCGTCCTCCACCGCCGAGGTGGCGAGGGCCGCGTCATCGGCGTCGGGCTCGGCGTCGAGGACCTCGACGGCGAGCCTCGGTTCGCCGGTGAGCTCGGTGTACTCGGGACGGACGCCGATGCATTCGACGAGCACGTGCGGGTCGTCCTCCAGAGCGGGCAGCTCGCGGGTGACGAAGTCGAGGAGGGCGCGCCCGGTCAGCTCGGCGGTCTGCCCCCCGACGAGATCGCGGACCCGGTCCAGGAGGAGCCGCGTCCCCTCGTCCATGAGCCCGGCGGGGCAGCGCTCAAGCTCGAGCCTGGTGCTGTGGCCGGCCGAGGCGAGGGCGACCCCGCTGCGCAGCGCCAGCCGTCCGGGCCGGCTGAAGTCGAGCTGCACCCACAGGCCCCCGGTCGGCGGCGCGTCGATGTCGACCCGCGCGTCGCTGCTCGTCAGACGCAGGTTGCTGCGCAGCTGCGGGGCGTACAGGCCGAGGAAGCGCGGCAGATCGTCGGCGGGCAGCGCCAGCGAGGGCGCCGCCTCGAGCAGGGGCCGCAGGGCCGGGTCGACGGAGCGGTCGAGCTCGGTCAGCCGCAGCTCGCCGCGAGGCTCGGTGCGCAGGATGCCGTGGGCCGGCTCGCCCAGCAGCGTCCAGCCGGGGCGGAACGGCTCGGGGCGCCCGTCGCGGCTCAGCAGCACCTGCAGCTCGTAGTCGTCGCCGGCCGCCGCGAGGTTCAGGCCGAGGGAGGCCTTCGTCGGGTCCAAGTGGACGCGGGCGTGCCGGCGGTCGCCCAGGTCGTGCAGCAGCTCGACCCCCGCGTCGACGGCCCGGCGCAGCTGCGCCCAGACCTCGGAGGGCAGCGACTCGAGCGTCACGCGGTTCGCCGCGTGGGCGTCCCCGGAGCCCAGTAGCTGCGCCAGCCCCACGACGGCGGCCCGCTGGTCGGAGCGGGCCTGGACCATCGCCGGGGCCTCGACGAGATCGCGCCAGCGCACGCGCTTGCCGACCCAGTCCCCGTCCACGCCGGTGCGCAGCAGGTGCAGCCGCCAGCGGCCGGAGGAGACGTAGTCGTACCCGGCGATGCCGGCGTTCTCGAAGACGACGGCGAGCTTGCGCGTGCCGCCCTGCTCGGGGGCGAGCCGGGCCATCACGCGCTCCCACGAGCTGGTCGGCGCGGGCGCCGAGGCCGCGGCGCGGCCCTCGAGGACGAGCTGCGCGGCCGAGCGGGCGCTCATGAGCAGCGCGACGGCGTGCTTGCAGTCCCTGCCCTTGGGGCAGGTGCACGAGTCCGACCAGGTGATGACGCGCCGGCCCGCGCAGATGAAGCGGATCGAGGTGTCGTACGGGGACGACAGGGTGCCCTGCACGTGCCCCGAGAGGGCGTCGGGCCCCAGCCGCACGTCGGTGACGACGCCGGAGCGTTCGGCGTAGGCGGCGCCCCGCTCGACGGAGCGCTGCGGGTAGTGGTTGAGGAGGACCTCGTCGTCCAAACGGGCCAGCCAGCGCAGTGGCGCCGATGCGGCCGGATCGTGGTCGAGGTGGGCGTTCATCCTGTCCAGTCTAGGCGCGCGCACCGGGCCCGGGCGAAGGGTCCGGACCGGGTCGCCGCAGCAGGCGCGGGCCGTTCGCCGTGGGCGTCCGGGCGTCCGTCGCCCGCGCTCGCGGGCTTTCCGGAGCCGCTCGCGGCGAATGCTCGCGGGGCCTTTGACCGTTCGCGGCGAGCGCTCGCGGGTCCCGGCGGGGCCGGTCGGGGCGCCGCCCCGGGCGCCCACTAGGCTCACCGTATGTCAGTCCTGATCGGTGCCCACGTCGACGAGGAGGACCCCGTCGGCGAGGCCGCGGCGCGCGGCGCCGACATCGTCCAGATCAGCCTCGGCGATCCGCGGAGCTGGAAGGGCCCCGTCCTCGCCCACGGGGGCGGCCCGCAGGCGCTGCGGCGCGCGGCCGCCGACGCTGGGCTGGCGCTCGTCGTCCACGCGCCCTTCGTCATCAACGTGGCCAGCACCAACAACCGCATCCGGGTGCCGAGCCGCCGCCTGCTGCAGAAGCACGTCGACATGGCGGCCGAACTCGGCGCGATCGGGGTCGTCGTCCACGGCGGCCACGTCACGGCGAAGGACGACCCCGAGGCCGGCTACGCGAACTGGGCCAAGGCCGTGGACGGGCTGGACGCCAAGGTACCGATCCTCATCGAGAACACGGCGGGCGGGCAGCACGCCATGGCCCGCCGCCTGGAGTCCCTCGACAGGCTGTGGACGGCGCTCGGGGCGGTCGACGGCGGCGACAGGATCGGCTTCTGCCTCGACACCTGCCACGCCCACGGGGCAGGCCTCGGCCTCGACGGCCTCGTCGACCGGGTGCGGGCTATCACCGGACGCATCGACCTCGTGCACGCCAACGACTCGCGCGACGAGCCCGGAACCGGCGCCGACCGGCACGCCAACCTCGGCCGGGGCCTCGCCGACGCCGGGGCCATCGCTCACGTCGTCGCCACCGCCGGGGCGCCCGCCGTCGTCGAGACACCCGGCGGGCCCGAGGCCCAGGCCGCCGACATCGCCTGGCTGCGCGAGAGGATCTGACGCGTCCCACCTCCGGCCCCTCCACCCCATGCCCGGGACGACGTCGCCCTCATGTTCGAGTTCAAGGCCGCGGCCTCCCGCCGGAGCCACCGCCCGGCCACCCGCGTGCTGGTCGGCGACGACCCCCGGCCTGGGACGTCGCCACCTACCGCGAGCTGGACGAGGGCGCCGAGAGCCTCGACGGCTTCGCCCCCGTCGACGGCCCGCTCGACGAGGGGCTGGCCGCAGAGGTGGACGCCCGACTGGCCGCGGCCACCGGCGACGACCTGATACAGCATCATCTGCGCCTCGGGCACCACCGGCGAGCCCACGGGCGTCATGATCGCCCACCGCGCGATGATCGCCGAGTCCCGCGCCCTCGACGAGATGCTCTCCTCCGGCCCCGCCGAGCACTCGCTGTGCCTCCTGCCGCTCTCGCACGCCCTCGAACGCGCCTGGTCCGCCCATCTGGGGTCGCACGACTGCATGAGCACCTACGTCACCGAACACCCGGCGCATCGCCGAGATGATGGCGCTGGCGCGCCCGACGATGATGGTCGCCGTCCCCGAGCTCTACGAGGCGGCGATGGCCGGCGCCCGCGCCGAGGCCGGCGACTCGGGGCCGCGCAGGCGCCTCGTCGACTGGTCGCTCGGCGTCGTCGCCGCCGTGCAGGCCGCGTACAACCGGGGCGAGCGGCCCCGCTGCGCGACCGTCTGCGGCTCCTCGTGGCCGACCGGCTCGTCCTGGGCGGGATCCGGGCCGCGATCGGCGGGCCGGAGAGGATGCTCGTGAGCGGCGGCGCCCCGCTGTCGCGCGAGGTCCAGCCGTTCTCCGGCGCGGCCGGCCTCCACATCCTCGACGGCTACGGCATGACCGGGGCGGCCCCGCTCATCGCCTTCAACCCGCACACGCGCTGGCGGCCCGGCAGCGTCGGGCGGGTCATGAAGGGCGGGCGGCTGCGCATCGGCGCCGGGGCCGCGGGATGCGCACGCGCCGCGGGCGCGCATCCCGTGCGAGGATGCAGCCATGGGTACAGTCGTCGCCGTCCGCCACGTCGCCTTCGAGGATCTCGGCGTCCTCGAACCGGTGCTGCGCGCCCGGGGCCACTCGGTCACGATGCTCCAGGGCGGGGTGGACGAGCTGTCGGCGCTCGACGACGCCGACATCGCGGTCGTCCTCGGCGGTCCGGTGGGCGCCGGCGAGACCGACGCCTACCCGTGGCTCGTGGACGAGCGGCGCGCGATCCTCCAGCGCCTCGTCGGGCGGCGCCCCACCCTCGGCATCTGCCTCGGCGCCCAGCTCATGGCCTCGGCCCTCGGCGCCCCGGTCGTGGCGTCCGGCGGGCAGGAGATCGGCTTCGCGCCCATCGACCTCACGGACGCCGGCCGCGCCTCGGCACTGGCCCCGCTGGACGGCGAGCCCGTCCTGCACTGGCACGGGGACCGCTTCGAGATGCCCGCCGGCGCCCAGCGGCTGGCCACGAGCCCGGCCTGCGCGCAGCAGGCGTTCAGCCTCGGCCCCAACGTGCTCGGCCTGCAGTTCCACGTCGAGGCCGACCCCGACGGCATCGAGCGCTGGCTCATCGGCCACGCCCGCGAGCTCGTTGACGCCGGCACCGACCCGCGCGCCCTGCGCTCCGACGCAGCCCGGCTGGGCCCGCGTCTGGCCGGTCTGGGAGGGCTGGTCATGGAGCGCTGGCTCGACGGCCTCGAGGACTGAGGGCCCGCCGCCCGCCCCGGCCGGCGCCCCGGCGTCGCCGAGGGGCCGGGGCCGGCGCTGCGTAGACTGACGCCGTGCCCGAACAACCCCAGCCCCGAAGCGTTCACAGTCGTCAGGCGATCATCGAGGCGACCGCCGGTCTCATCGGCAGGCAGGGCGTCGGCGGCACCTCCGTCTCCGACATCATCAGGACCTCGGGCACCTCCGCCGGCGCGATCTACCACCACTTCGGCAGCAAGCAGGAGATCATCGTCGAGACCGCCCGCCAGGCGCTGCACTGGCCGATGACGGCGATCGCCGAGTGCTTCGACAACCCGGCCTCCCCGGCCGACCTGTTCGGCTACGCGGTCGAGGCGCTGCGCCTCGGCCCCGAGCTCGGCGAGCTGCTCGTCCAGCTGGGCGCCGGCGGCCTCACCGACGACGAGCTGGGGCGTGCGCTGCGCGCCGAGTTCAGCCAGCTGCGCGACGGCCTGGACCTGACGCTCGACTCGTGGGCCCGCAACCAGGGCGTGCCGCAGCGGCGCGTGCGGGGCCTGGCGCAGATGCTCGTCGGCCTCATCCTCGGCTTCGCCGCCCAGCGCGCCCTCGTCGACGACTTCGACGAGGGCGCCTACGAGGCCCAGGGCCGCGCGATGCTCACCGCCGCGGTGGCGGACTGACGCCGGGCGGGCCGGCGACCGTCATGCCGGCCGCGGGCCCAGCAGCGCACGGATCCGGTCGCGTGCGTCGACCATGCCGGGGCCGTACCAGACCACCGGCCGCTCGGGCAGGATCCGCACGTCGCGGCCGGGGAAGCACTCGGGCCCGTCGTCCGGCGCGAAGGGGTACGGGGCGTCCAGCAGGACGATGAGTCCGGCGTCCGAGCGCCGGATCGTCCCGGGGTCGACGACCGGGTAGCGCTGCCGGTCCCAGCCGGCGACGGGCAGCTCGGCCAGGGGGAGGCCCGTGCGCCGCAGCAGATCGGCGGCGTAGGTCCGCGGGCCGATGACCATCCACGGGTCGCGCCAGATGCACACGACGACCGACGAGACGACGGGCCCGTCGGCCCCGGCCCAGGCGCGGCGGGCCCGCCGCAGCCAGTCGGGCGGGGACCCCAGCCCGAGGGCCCGCCCGAACAGCCGCCCCATGCTCACCAGGGCCCCGTCGACGGTGGCCGCGTCGGTGACCCACACGGGTGCGCCGGCCGCGCGCAGCGCCTCGACGTCTTCCCGGCGGTTCTCCTCCTTGCTCGCGACGACCAGCTCGGGCGCCAGGGCGAGGATCGCGCCGAGGTCGGGGTCCTTCGGGCCGCCCACGCGGACGACCGGGTGGCCGGCCCGCTCGTCCAGGTCGGGCGGGAGGACGCAGAACCGGGTGGCGCCGACGACGCGCTCGGGGCAGCTCAGGGCCAGGGCCTCGGTGAGCGAGGGCACGAGGCCGACGACGCGCCGCGGCGGGGCGGCCAGGTCGACGGGATGCCCGAGGTCGTCGGTGGTCATCATCTGCCTCCTGCCGGTGGGTGCGGGCGCCCCGGAGCCCTCCTGCGGTGGGGCACCCGCGCCCTCTGGTCATCGACAAAGGTAGTGCCCCCGTCGCAGGAGGGGGAGGGCGCGGGGTCAACCCGGCCGGCTTCAGGGCACGATGATGCCCCGCCACCAAGCGGCGAAGACGGGGCAGCGTTCGAGGACGGCGCCGAGGCCCGCCTCGGCGATGGGAAGGGGTCCCGTGACGGTCCTGCTGCAGTTCGGATCGGCCCTCTCGAGACGCTCGGACGGGGCCGTGCCCGGACCGTCGTCGACGAGCTCGGGACCGCCGGCGCGCCCGATCACGTCCCTCGGCTCGTTCAGGGCCGGTTCCGGGAGCAGCCCTTCCCCCCGGGTCGGAGTCGATCGCCGCGAGGACGAGCGCCTCGATCTCGTGGAGCACGACGAGGGGCCTGAAACGGGGGTCCCGGTAGTGCTCGCGCGAGGCACCCACGAGAATCCTCTGACGCTCGATGCTGTTCCCCCGCGTCTCGTCCGGGAGCGCCCCCGGGTACCGGTCGTAGTCGATGAGGAGTCCGATCCGGTGGGAATGGCCTGCGGCGAGCAGACGGTGCAGGGCTCCGCCGTGGTGCTTCCAGCCGCCTCCGCCCCGGTGGTCTCCAGCGGGCGTGGCGGAGGCCGTGACGATCGTCGACGTGAGGCCGACGTCTTGAACGAGGGCCGCCGGTGCGAGAACCGTCCCTGACGAGCGCCTCCTCCGTCTGACCCTCGACGAGGACGGATGACCTGCCCCACCGGACCGCTCCCTCGTGCGCGGGGCCGCCACCCAGCGGGTTCATCCCCCGGAGACTGCCCGTCGAGTGGTCCTCCAGGAAGGATGCGAGGAATCCCCCCATCGGACCGGGACACCTGCGTCGCGCCGGCGACCCCGCTCAGGACGACGATCTCGTCCAGCTCGAAGTGGGGGACCGACGGCACGGACTGGGTGGCCAGGATGACCTCGCGCCCGTTCCTGCCCGCGGTGCGGGTCATCTCCGCGGGCAGGTCGGTGGCCACGGGGTGCAGCCCGAGCTCGGGCTCGTCGAGGACGACGGTCGCCGGCGAGTCGGGCCCCGGCAGCAGGGCGGCCAGGCGGACGAGGCGCAGCGTGCCGTCACCGGCCTCCCGGGCCAGGAAGGTGCGATCCGGCCCCCGCTGTCCCCACCGCAGCCTGATCCGTTCCGAGGGATCCGGCCGCAGGACGAAGTCGTCGAAGACAGGGCCTGACGTGACTGATCGCGGAGACGATCCGGCGGTGGCGCCCGGGATGCTCCCGCTGGGCCCTGGGGGGATGGGCGGCGATGCTCCCCGCGTCCGAGCGCAGGGCCACGTCGTCTTCCGCCGTCGACCGGCCCTCGACCGGGGCGTGGCCGGAGACGTCGTCGAAGTGGAGGATCCGGCAGCCCTCCGGGATGGGGCGCACGTATGCGGCGAAGCCCCGGAGCCTTCCGGACGTTCCAGACTCGGCGATGCGACGGACCCGGCTCCGGGCGCCGAGACCCAGGTCCTCGTCGAAGGGCCGCTCGCGGTCACGGCCCGCCTGGAAGAGCAGCCATTCGTGGAGCTCCGCCTGATCGGAGCCGTGCACGGCATCGGGCCGGAGCTCCACCCGGTAGCCGTTCCGCCCGACCTCCTCGTCGGATTCGGACGTGAGCCCGATGCGGATGCGGTCCGCCCGGCCCTCGTCGCCCTCGAGGAGAGGATTGCTCGCGCCCCCGCGTCGGCGCGGGCACCCCCGGAAGGAGTCGTCCCAGGTGCGCGGGACGAGCTCCGGCGCGCTCACGAGGTTCGACTCGCCGGAACCATTGGCCCCGATGAGCACGGTGACGTCCGAGGCGAGCTCGAGACGACGGATCGAGCCGAGTCCCTCGATGGCGAGACGTCCCGGTCCGGCGGTCATGCGACGAGCCCAACCGCTGCCGGCGCTGGTGCGCGGGCCCGCCGGTCCGGACCGCGTCGCCCGGGCCATGACGACGGCGCCGGAGGCCCGACGGGGCGCGGATGCGATGATGGGCCCATCGCCACAGCACCTGCGGAGGTGGTCCCCATGTCCACTGAGGTCGACCGGCTCTTCTCCGGCCCCGATGCGGGGGAGCTGCCCGAGGGGGTCGGCATGGGCCGCATGGACTTCATCGCCCCGGACGAGGCCAAGAGCGTGCTCGACGGCGCACGGCAGGTGTGGCTGTCGATGGCGGGCCTCGACCACGGGGACTTCGCCGCCGGGAGCGCCCGCTCCGCCCTGCCCGAATGGTTCCGGAGGGCCTGCGAGGACCGGCCCGCCGGCTCCGACCGGATCTGGGACCTCACCGCCTGGCTGGCCTGGGCCGATCCCGCCGAGCGGGCCTGGCGCTGGTGGGATGCGAACGTCATGGACGAGTCCTACGGCTGGGTGCGCATCGTCCTGCACGAGTGGCCCTGCGCGGTGGGCGTGCTGGCCGCCACCCTCCACGCCTGCGGCGCCACCGAGGTCGGCTACGACGGCTGACCCGCGGCCGGGGCTCAGGGCACCGCCTCGACGACGACGGCCGTGCCCTGGCCGCCGCCGATCGCGATGGCGGCCAGCCCGTACCGACCCCGGCCCTGCCTGACGAGCTGGCTGAACAGCCGGGTCACGAGCACGGCCCCGGTGGCCGCCCACGGGTGCCCCAGCGCGATGGCGCCGCCCTGCGGGCAGTTGCGCCCCTCGTCGATGCCCAAGGCGTCGAGGCAGGCGAGCACCTGCCCGGCGAAGGCCTCGTTGATCTCGACGACGTCGAGCCGGCGGGCCTCGAGGCCGCAGCGCCCCAGCGCCCGGCGGCAGGCCGGGACGGCTCCCCAGCCGGGCCGGCCCGGGTCGCACGTCGCCGAGCGGACGGCCGTGATCCGCAGCGCGGGGCACCGGTGGCGGGCCCAGGTGCCCTCGTCGGCCAAGAGCACCGCCGCCGCCCCGTCGTTGACGCCGCAGGAGTTCGCGGCGGTGACGGTCCCGTCGGCGCGGAAGATCGGCCGGAACCTGGCGAGCCGCTCGACGGTGAAGCCCGGCCGGGGTCGCTCGTCGCGGTCCCTTCCGTCGACGGGGACGATCTCGTCGGCGAGGAGCCCGGCCCGGCGGGCCTCGGAGGCCCGCCGGTGCGAGGCGACCGCGTAGGCGTCCTGGCGTTCGCGGCCGATGCCGCACTCGGCGGCCAGCAGATCGGCCGCCTCGCCCATCTCGGGATCGGGGCAGCCGGGCGGCGCGAAGGGCGCCCGCTCGAAGAGCCGGGGCGGCCGCCCGTCCTCCGACCGCCAGTGGGTCAGCGGCTCGGTCGAGACCGACTGCACCCCGCCGGCGATGACGTAGCCGGGTTCGGCCGCCAACCAGTGGTGCCCGACCTCGATGGCGGTCAGCCCGGAACCGCACTGCCGGTCGATCGTGAGTGCGGGGACGTCCGTCAGGCCGGCGGCGAGCGCCGCGACGCGGGCGACGTTGCCGCCGGGGCCCCGCACATTGCCCATGACGACCTGTCGGATGAGGCCCGACTCCGGGCAGGCGCGGGCGAGCGCGGCGAGCACCGGCGCGGCGAGCCCGGTGGTGTCCGTGTCCCGCCACATGCCGTGGGCCGTGCCGATCGCGGTGCGTCGGGCGTCGACGACGTACACGCTCATCGCGTCAGCTCCTCGGCCAGGCGGCGCAGGTCGACCTTCCCGGCGGCCGTCCGCGGCAGCCGGGGGACGACCCGCCACAGGCGGGGCCGCTGCGGGCCGGACAGGTTCCGGCGGGCCCAGCCCCTCACGGCCACCAGGTCGTCGTCGTCGGTCACGACGGCCGCCAGCACCTGCCCCAGCCGGGGGTGGGGGACGCCGAGGAGGACGAGCCCGCCGACGGTCCGGGCGGCGAGCCGGGCCTGCAGCGGCGCCAGCTCGACGGTCGCGCCGCCGGTGGTGACCGCCCCGTCCCGGCCCCAGACGCGCAGCAGCCCGCCGTCCAGCTCGCCGCGGTCGCCGACCGTGACGAATCCGTCCCCGCGCCGGACGAGCCCGCCGGGCCCGGAGCGGTCGAGGCAGAGCCACGGCGAACGCACCCAGATGCGCCCGTCAGCGGTGTCGACCTCGACCGAGTCGAAGGGGCGCAGGTCCTGCGCGTGCCGGCCCAGCGCGACGAGCGAGAGCTCGGCCGCGCCGTAGTAGTGCAGCACCGTCCAGCCCCTGGCCGTGGCCCGTTCCCAGTCCCGCACGGGCAGTCCGTCGCCGGCGACGAGGGCCTTCATCGCCGGGCGGGTCCCGAGCGCCCCCGCGAGGGACGAGGGGGTCAGCGTCGCCCAGCTCGCGTGTTCGGGGCGCCGGCTCCAGGCGGCGCCGACGTACTCGCACAGGCAGGCCGAGAAGAGGTTCATCGTCGAGGTCAGCGGGCCGGGGAGCCACATCGTGTCGGCGGCGCCCAGCCCCATGCGCGCCGCCAGCGGCGCGAAGGAGTCCACCCAGGAGTCCGTGCTGCGCACGATGATGCGCGCGGCGCCCGTGGTGCCCGAGGTGCGCAGCGCGATCGGCGAGCCCTCGCGGTGGGCCCGCCAGAAGGCGGCCGTCGGGTCGTCCCCGCCGATCATCCGGGCTCCCGTCGTGCCGGTCATGCGATCACCCTCCCCGGGCGCAGGCGCCCCGCCGGGTCGTGCCGGACGCCCCTGCCCGGGAGTCGGCGCCCCTTCTGAACCGCGCCCCGTACTGAGTACTGAACATCGTTCAATACTGGGAGTGTAGCGCCCCGCCCGCGGCGGCGAGGCCGTTCGTCGGGTCCGGCGACGGGCGCCCGGGTCGGGGAGCCCCGCCGCGTAGCCGTCGGCGGCCTCCCAGCCCCCCGGCGCCGGTGCCGGCGCTGAGATCCCGGCCTCCTCGAGGCGGCGCGCCCACGTGGCCGACCGGATGAGCGCCGAGCGCGAGTCGGCCGGGCCGGTGATGTGGTGCCGTCCGGTGCCCCAGGCCGAGCAGGTGCGTCATGGCCGCCCGCACGCCCTGCACCTGGTCGGCCGGGGCCGACGGGCAGCGCGGAGGGTCGAGTCCGAGGACGCGGCGGGGGGGCCCGCCGGCAGCGCGAGCCCCCTCGACGGCCGCGGTGCCGGCTGGATGACGACGAGCCCGTCGATCGCCTGGCGGGCCGGTCCGGCGTCCTCGGCCAGCGAGCCGGGGAACGAGGCGAGGCCGTAGACGCGGAGACGGTCGGACGTCCTGCTGAGGAACGAGGCGGTGGGCGCCTGCGACAGGCCGACGCCCCAGGCCGCGGCGTCGTCTTGGTGGTCCGTGAGCCAGTCCCGGGCCCGCTCGAGTCTGCCGAGGGAATCGGTGACGAGCTGGACGTCCTGCTTCCAGTGCGGGCCGGTGCTCTTCGTCACGACGGTCGGCGCCAGGGCGGACAGGCTCGCGTGGAGGATGTCGATGTCCTGCCGGCCGAGTTCACCAGGATGAGGTCGGCGTCGAGGGTGCCGATCGACTCGACGCTCGGCTCGGTGCGGCCGCGGCGGCGGCCCCGAGGCCGGGGCCGAGCGTTCGGCGCTGGATTCGTGCCGTCATGAGGGAAGCCCGAGCTCGTCCTCCGCTGTTCTCGTGGCATGTCCGGGGCCACTGCGCCGTCAGCTGGAATTCGTTGCCGAATGGCTCTCGCCCTGCTCCTCGGGCTCGCCGGTGTCGCGCAGCGCTCGTCGGCACGGCCATCGGAACGCGCCGACTCACCCTCGTGCAGCTGTGGGACGGTCTTCTCGCCCACGATCGCAGCCCCTCCTCGATCGTCGTCTGGCAGCTGCGACTGCCCCGCACGGCGGTGGGGGCCGCTGCGGGGACGCGCTCGGCGCGGCCGGTGTCGTCATGCAGGCGCTCACCCGCAACCCCCTCGCCGAGCCGGGCGTGCTGGGCGTCAACGCGGGACCCTCCTTCGCCGTCGTCCCGGCCATCGCGGTCGGGCGCGTGGGCGCCGTCTCCGGCCATGTGCGGTTCTCGTTCGTCGGCTCGGCCGCGGCCGCCGTGCTCGTGCGGACGATGACCCGGTGCCGCCCGGGGGTCGGCGTCGCGCGCCTCGTGCTCGCCGGCGTCGCACTCGCCGCGGCGCTCGACCCGGTCACCGGCACCGTCACCATGTGCGACACCGACGTCTTCGACTCCTACCGCTTCCGGACCCTCGGCTCCTTCGCCGAGCGCGACATGCTCACGCTCGCCTGGGTCGGTCCGTTCATCGCCGCCGGGCTCGTCGTCGCCCCGGCCTGCGGGCGCGGTCTCAACGCGCTGGCCCTCGGCGACGAGCAGGCCGCGGCCCTCGGCGCCCGCCTCGGCGTCGTGCGCGTCGCCTCGCTCGTCGCCATCGCCCTGCTGTGCGGAGCCGCCACCGCGGCGGCCGGGCCCGTCGGCTTCGTCGGACTCGTCGTGCCGTACGTCCTGCGCGTGCTGGTCGGCGGAGGCTCCGGCGCCGATCGCTTCATCGTCCTCGACCGGAGACTGCCGCGGGCCATCGCGGCCCGGCTCGCCGGCGCGGGGGTGCGACCGGCCCGGCGGCGTCTCGTCATGCTCGTCCACGGGGTGCTGCTCGTGGCCGTCGTCGTGGCGGTCACCGGGCCGATCGGCTTCCTCGCCCTCGCCGCGCCGCAGCCGGCCCGGAGGCTGGCCGGCACTCCCGGCACCGCCTTCGGCCGAGCGTCGCGATGGGCGGCGCGCTCCTGGGCGCGACGGGTCTTCGCGCCCAGCGCGCGCTCGCGCCCTTCCAGATCCCCGTCGGCCTGGTCAGCTCGGCGCGCGGCGGCCTCCACCTGCTGCGGCTGCTCGGCCCCAGCCGGCGGGACGTCCGACCGCGGCGCCGGCGTCCGGTCGCTCCGTCGTTCCCGCGGCGCCGGGCCCCGGGAGGGCCCTGCCGGTCCGCCCCGACCGCGTCCTCCGGGCGGCGCGGTCCAGGCCGCGGGCGGCGAGCGGGAAGACCAGCACCGTCAGCGCGCCGGCAGCCACGAGGCACGAGCCCAGCGAGGCCGGCATGAGCTCCTGCGAGACGGCCACCTCGGTGACGGCCACGATGATCGGCAGCCCGGCCGACGAGTAGAGCGCCAGCTTCGCCCGCTCGGCCCCCGCCGCCACGCCCGAACCGGTGCTCGTGAAGCGCTCGGCCAGCCACACCGGCAGGCCCCGCGTCACGAGCACCGCGAAGAAGGCCGCGACGACGGTGAGCGGGCTCGAGCGCACGGCGTCCAGCGCGATGCCCATGCCGCTCATGACGAAGAAGACGGGGATGAAGAAGCTGTTGCCCAGCACCGAGATGCGCTCTTCGAGCGGGCCGGTGTGGTCGCCCACGATGAGCCGGAGGCACAGGCCCGCCATGAACGCGCCGAGCGCCACGTCGACGTCGAAGAGCGCGGCCAGCGCCATGAGCCCGGTGAGCAGCAGCATGATCGTCCGCATGGTCCCCTGGGTGAGCCGGTGCTCGCCGGTGCGGATGAACCAGTCGATGACCCGCTGGTAGACGTCCTGGCGCTCGGCCTCGCTCAGGTGCCGGAGCTGGTCGTTGACGCGATGGGCCGCCCGCCTCATGCGGTGGCGGGTGCCGAGCGCCAGACCCGCCGTGAGCACGCCGAAGCCGATGAGGACGAGCGCCCCGACCCACGGCGAGTTGCTCGACAGCAGGATCGCCATCGCCGCCACCGGGCCGAGCTCGCCGACCGTGCCCTGGGCCAGGAAGGCCCTCCCCAGCGGCCGGTCGAGCACGCCCTGCTCCCGCAGGATCGGCATGAGCGTGCCGAGCGCCGTCGAGCTGAGCGCGATCGCCAGGGCCGCCGCGTTCAGCCACCGGTGCCCGGGGACGATGAGCATGCCGACCCCGAAGCCGATCACCAGGCAGACGAGCCAGGTGAGGGCGGCGGACCTCGTCCGTCGTCCGACGAGGTCGTTCGGGTCGATCTCGTAGCCCGCCGACAGGAAGAGCAGGCCCAGGCCGAGCTGCTTGAGCATCTCGAGGTTCGTGGCGCCCGCCAGCTGCAGCCCCGAGGGGCCGATGAGCACCCCGAGGCCGAGCAGCAGGACCACCTCGGGCAGGACGCGCCGGGTCGCGTGTCCGATCGCCGGGGCGACGAGCGTCGCCAGCACGATCCAGAACAGCGAGACGCTGGTCGACGAGGAGATCTCCATGAGCAGCATCCGGCGATCCTATGCGCGGGGACCAATCGCGCGGGGAGCGATCCCGGGGAGGCCGAGGGCCGGTGCGGACGGCCCGGTGGGCCTCGGCCGCGCGGGGACCGATCGGTGGCGGCGGTGGATCCGGGCCGGGTCGACGATCCGGCGCCGCAGAGGTCGCGTCCGGCCCGCCGGGGCCCGTGCCCGGACCGGGCGGCCCCTGCCGGGGCCGATCGGGGAGCACCGGCCCGCCGGGACCGCGCTCAGCCCTGGCCGCCGGCGCACCGGAAGGTCGGCAGCTCGTCCTCGTGCCGGGGCAGCCAGTCGCCCAGTACGTCGATCTCGTCGGTCACCGTCCGGTACTCGTGGCCGGTGATGACGACGCTCATCGCGACGAGGCCGGCGCCCGTGTCGATGATCCCCAGCTGGCGCATCGTCGAGACGCCGGTGTGCTCGTTGGTCCCCCAGCCTGACTTGGCGTGCCCGCCGTCGACGGTCTCGATGCCGACGGCCTGGGCGTCGACGAGGTCGGCCATGAGCGAGTAGACGCGCCGGGCCGCCCCGTCGTCCGAGCAGGCCAGCCACGAGGCGAATCGGGCCTGGTCGGCGCTCGACCACTGGGTCATGCCGAAGCCGGTGTCGCCGCCGAGCGCCGCGTTCGGCAGCGTCAGCGTCGTCGTGTCGCCGCCCTCGCGCAGCAGGTTGTCGACCCTGGTGCTGGACTGGTAGCCGCCGCCGAGCGTGTCGAACAGCGTGCTCGCCGCGTCGTTGCTCGACTCGGTGATCGCCTGCGCTGCCAGCTCGTCGAGCCCGTCGCCCTCGCGCAGCGCCTCGACGGCGATCGGCACCTTGATCGTCGACCACGCCGTGGACTCGGGCACCTGGCCGACGGTGACGACCCCGCCGTCGGCGGTCGCGACGGACACCTGGGCGTCGTCGGGGAAGGACGCCACGAGCTGTTCGAGGCGGGTCCGCAGCGCGTCCTCGGGCGAGTCGCCCCCGGCCGCCCCGCAGCCGTTCAGCGCGGCGGCGAGGAGGGAGCACGCGAGCGCCGCGCCGATGGTCCCGGTGAGGGGACGCGCGGACGCCCGTCCGACGGCCCGGCGCGCGGACGCCCCGTCGGCGGGGACGCTCCTGGGCTGGTGCGATGGCATGGCGGTCCTTCCGGGGATGATGCTCCATTGTCCTCCGCGATTGTCCTCCGCGGCGGCGTCCCCGCGGCGTCGAGGCCCGTCCCCGGCGTCGGCGACGGGCGGTCCGGTCGTCCCGCCCCTCCCCGCGCCCGGGTCTCGGGACCTCCGCGGGGCGGGCCCGTGCGCCCCTCCCCGCGCCCCGGGTTTCGGAAGCGGCGGCCCTGACCTACGATGAAACAGAACGAGCATTCTGTTTTCGCACGGTGCTCTCCCGGTCCCACGGAGGAGGACGGATGACTGGTGAGGTCCTGCGCCTCGGTCTCGACGTCGGGTCGACGACGGTGAAGGCGGTCGTCATGCGCGGCCACGAGATGCTCTTCAGCGACTACCGGCGGCACAACGCCGACGTGCGCGGCGAGATGAGGCGGCTCCTGCTCGACATCGGCGAGCGCTTCCCGGACGACACCCTCAAGGTCGCCATGACCGGCTCGGGCGGCCTCGGCGTCGCCCGCATGATGAACGTCACCTTCATCCAGGAGGTCATCGCCGCGACCGAGGCGATCGAGCAGCTGAACCCCGATGTCGACGTCGTCATCGAGCTCGGCGGCGAGGACGCCAAGATCACCTACCTCCACCCGACGCCCGAGCAGCGCATGAACGGCTCGTGCGCCGGCGGCACCGGGGCCTTCATCGACCAGATGGCCACCCTGCTGCACACCGACGCCGCCGGCCTCGACGAGCTCGCCGGCCGCCACGAGAACCTCTACCCCATCGCCTCGCGCTGCGGCGTCTTCGCCAAGACCGACGTGCAGCCGCTCATCAACCAGGGCGCCCGCCACGAGGACATCGCCGCCTCGGTCCTCCAGGCCGTCGCCACCCAGACCGTCGCCGGCCTGGCCTGCGGCCGCCCGATCCGCGGCAAGGTCATCTTCCTCGGCGGCCCGCTGCACTTCCTGCCCCAGCTGCGCGAGGCCTTCACGCGCGTCCTCGGCGACCACGTCCACGACTACGTGAGCCCCGCCGACGGCCAGCTCCACGTGGCCGTCGGCGCCGCCTTCCTCGCCGACGGCCCGACCCTCTCGCTGCGCCACCTGGCTCAGATGCTCGACAGCGCCGGCGAGATCCAGGTGGCGTCCAAGACGATGCGCCCGCTGTTCCTCGACGAGGCCGAGCGCGCCGAGTTCGACGCGCGCCACGGCGTCGTCGACGTCGAGCAGGCCGACATGAGCGAGGCCGTCGGCGACCTCTACCTGGGCATCGACGCCGGGTCGACGACCATCAAGTCGGTCCTCATCGACGACGAGGGCACGATCGTCCATTCCAGCTACGACTCCAACCAGGGCGACCCGGTCAAGGCCGCCGTGGCCATCGCCCGGGACGTCATCTCGGCCCTGCCCGCCGGCTCGACGATCGCCCGCACCTGCGTCACCGGCTACGGCGAGGACCTCGTGAGGACGGCTCTGCACGCCGACGAGGGCGAGATCGAGACGATGGCCCACTTCCGCGCCGCCCAGGCCGTCTGCCCCGGCGTGACGAGCGTCATCGACATCGGCGGCCAGGACATGAAGTTCGTCAAGATCCGCGAGGGCGTCGTCGACTCCATCGCCGTCAACGAGGCCTGCTCGGCCGGCTGCGGCTCCTTCCTGCAGACCTTCGCCGAGACGATGGGTGCCGATGTGCGCGAGTTCGCCCGGGTCGGCATGGAGGCCACGGCCCCCGTCGACCTCGGCAGCCGCTGCACCGTGTTCATGAACTCCTCGGTCAAGCAGGCCCAGAAGGAGGGCGCCGGCATCGCCGACATCTCCGCGGGCCTGTCCTACTCGGTGGTGCGCAACGCCCTCTACAAGGTGATGAAGCTGCGCGACGCCGGCGAGCTCGGCGACCGGGTCGTGGCCCAGGGCGGCACCTTCCTCAACAACGCCGTGCTGCGCGCCTTCGAGCTGCTCACCGGCGTCAACGTGAAGCGGCCGAACATCTCGGGCCACATGGGCGCCTACGGCGCGGCCCTCATCGCCAGGTCCCACGCCGCCCCGGGCGACGTCTCGGCCATGATGGACCGCGACCTGGAGGGCTTCTCGGTCGAGTCCAGCCAGCGCATCTGCAAGCTGTGCCAGAACCACTGCAAGCTCACCATCACGACCTTCGACGACGGCTCCCGCCAGGTCTCCGGCAACCGCTGCGAGCGCGGCGCCAGCCTGGACGCCCGTCCGCGCAAGAGCGAGACCCCGAACCTGTACGACTACAAGTACAAGCGGATGTTCGCCTACCGCCGGCTCACCGACGCCAAGGCCACCCGCGGCGAGATCGGCATGCCGAGGGCTCTGGGCATGTACGAGGACTACCCGCTGTGGTTCACGATCTTCACCCGGCTCGGCTTCAAGGTGCTCCTGTCCGGCCGCTCCAGCCACGACCTGTTCGAGTCGGGCATGGAGTCGATCGCCTCCGAGAACGTCTGCTACCCGGCCAAGCTGGCCCACGGTCACATCGAGTGGCTGCTCGACCACGGCGTGAGGACCATCTGGATGCCCTGCGTCAACTACGAACGCAAGGAGATCGCCGAGGCGGACAACAACTTCAACTGCCCGATCGTCGCCTTCTACCCCCAGGTCCTCGAGAAGAACGTCGAACGGCTGCACGAGCCCGGCGTCACCTTCATGGACCCCTTCCTCAACCTGAACGACCCCGACAAGCTCGCCGAGCGACTCGTCGAGATCCTGGCCGCATGGGGGATCGGGCTGCCCGAGATGAGGGAGGCCGTCGCGGCCGGCTTCGCCGAGCTCGACCGGGCCAAGGCCGACATCAGGGCCGAGGGCGACCGCGCCATGCAGTACATGATCGAGCACGGCATGCGGGGCATCGTGCTGGCGGGGCGGCCGTACCACGTCGATCCCGAGATCAACCACGGCATCCCCGACCAGATCACCCAGCTGGGCATGGTCGTCCTCTCGGAGGACGCGCTGACCAACGGCATGCGCAGCACGGGCTTCGCCCGCCCCCTGCGCGTGCGCGACCAGTGGGTGTACCACACCCGCCTCTACGAGGCCGCCGCCCAGGTGCGTCGCGACCCGAGGCTCAACCTCGTGCAGCTGAACTCGTTCGGCTGCGGCGTCGACGCCGTCACGACCGACCAGGTCCAGGACATCCTCGAGCAGGCCGGCGACATCTACACCGTCCTGAAGATCGACGAGGTCTCCAACCTCGGCGCCGCCCGGATCCGCCTGCGCTCGCTGCGCGCCGCGGCGGCCGAGCGCGAGGAGGTCTCCCGCGAGGTCGACACGACGGCCCTCCCCGCCCCGGCCGCCGGACTCGTCACGGTGCCGGCGAGCAGCACCCCGCCGTACACGAAGGAGATGCGCAGGACCCGCACGGTCTACCTGCCCCAGATGTCCCCGATCCACTTCCAGGCCATCGAACCGCTCTTCCGGCGGGCCGGCTACCGGATGGAGCTGCTCGAGCACGCCTCGCGCGATGACATGGAGTGCGGCCTCAAGTACGTCAACAACGACGCCTGCTTCCCGGCGATCATGGTCATCGGCCAGCTCATCAACAAGTTCGTCTCCGGCGACGCCGACCCCGCCGCGTCCGCCGTGGCGATCACCCAGACCGGCGGCATGTGCCGCGCGACGAACTACGTCGGCATGCTGCGCCGCGGCCTGCGGGCCGCCGGCTATGGGGACGTCCCGGTGCTGGCGGTCTCGGCCCAGGGCCTCGAGTCCAACCCGGGCTTCAAGCTGACCCCGAGCCTCGTCCACGGGGCCATCCAGGGGCTCGTCCTCACGGACCTGCTCCAGGAGGTGCTCCTGCGGGTGCGCCCGTACGAGCGCGAGGAGGGCTCGGCGATGCGGCTCTACCGGCGCTGGAACACGCTCGTGCGCGAGTTCATGGTCGACCCCTCGTACTCCCCGACGGAGGGCCGCAGGGTGGGCTTCAAATGGCTGTGCCGCCGGATGGTCGGGGAGTTCGACGAGCTGCCGCTGCTCGACATCCCGCGCAAGCCGCGCGTGGGCGTCGTCGGCGAGATCCTCGTGAAGTTCCAGCCCGACGCCAACAACAACGTCATCGGCGTCATCGAGGACGAGGGCTGCGAGGCCGTCATGCCCGGCCTCATGGGCTTCTTCCTGCAGTCACTCGAGACCGGCCAGTGGCGCTACGAGAACTTCGGCCTCGACAGGTCCGGGCGGTACCTCAAGAGGCTGGCGCTGTGGTGCATCGAGCAGACCCAGAGGACCGCCGACCGGGCGCTGGCCGCCACGAACGGCAAGTTCGAGGTGCCCGAGCGCATCCACGACATGGCCGCCCGCGCCCAGAGGGTCATCTCGCTGGGCACCCAGGCCGGCGAGGGCTGGCTGCTCGTCGCCGAGATGATGCACCTCATCGAGCACGGCACGCCGAACATCATCTGCGCCCAGCCGTTCGCCTGCCTGCCCAACCACGTGGTCGGGCGCGGCATGTTCAAGACGCTGCGCGAGCTCTACCCGCAGGCCAACATCACCTCGATCGACTACGACCCGGGCGCCTCGGAGGTCAACCAGCTCAACCGCATCAAGCTGATGATCGCCACGGCCTTCAAGAACGAGCGGACCGTCGGGCTGAAGCAGTGGCAGTCCGACTTCGACACGGCCAGCCCGCTGGGGGCGGAGACGTCCTCCCCGTCGAGCCCCGACATCAGCATCGACGACGGCTCGGTGGGCTCCGCGGTCCGCTGACCGCCCGGGGCCGGAGGGCGGGCGAGTCGTACTCGTTCCCCTTGCTCGCACCCCGTTCCCCTGTTCCCACCTCGCTTCTGTGTTGTCGCCCCGGATGCGTCCCGGGTGTTGACGCGCAAGAGGAAGGAGCGAGGCGGGGGAGGGCGGGGGAGGAGGACGGACGATCGTCCGGCGGCGCTCAGGGGATCGGGGTGCTGCGCACCCGCATGCGGCCGTCGTCGTCCAGGGCGATGCGGACGGTGCGCCTCCACGCGTCCTTCGTGCCCGGATGGTCCGTGCGCCGATGCCAGCCACGGCTCTCGGGACGGGCCCTCGCTGCGGCGACGACGGCCGCGCCGACCAGCCGCAGGTTCGTCGTCGACAGCGCCGCCCCGGTCAGCGGGGCGCCGGTGGGCAGCCCGACGAGCTCGTCGGCGGCCCGCGCGAGCTCGGTGTGCTCGCGCGCCAGGCCGACGGCCCGGCCGGCCCCCGTGATGCGCGGCCGGGCGG
>ERZ773060.17-NODE-17-length-128602-cov-583.502_pt1 | contig 128602 bp, 109 predicted proteins | sample MGYA00580628_ERZ773060 | MGnify/ENA primary metagenome ERZ773060 (study PRJEB29015, sample SAMEA2738019) | human oral metagenome | biome: human oral; feature: human-associated habitat; material: dental | place: China | collected 2045 ... | reverse complement strand
CGAGAAAGCCATCACCAGACGCATGACCGAAGTGAAAACCCAAGTCAAAGCCCTGCTGGACGCCGGCTGGGAGGTCTACACGGCAGACGAGGCCCGCCCCGAGCACGAGGCCGAGACCCGCCGCATGTGGCTCCCGAAAGGACAACGCACCAAGCTGTCCGTGGACCGGAAGAAGACGTCCCAGTCCTTCTCCGACGCCCTCCCCGACCAGCAAAAAAGTCAAACTGTACCCGATCGAGGGCAACCAGAACATCGAGCAGACAATCCTCTCCCTGGACCGGCTCCAACGAGAAACCGAGACAGAGAAGATCGCGGTCGTCCTGGACAATGCCCGCTTCCACCACGCGAAAGCGTTGACCGCCCTCTACGAGACCGGCCGGCTGCTGGAGCGCATCACCCCTGTTTTCCTGCCGCCGTACGCTCCCGACCACAACCCGGTCGAGCACGTCTGGAACGCGGCCAAGAACAACATCGCGAACATTCAGCGCGAGACCCCCGAAGAAACCTTCGGCGCGTTCGCCTCATACATCGCCAGCCGAACATTCGACTACGACTTCGAACACCTCCCACCCCGCGAAACCAGAAACGATTTTGTTTCATGACGGCCATAGAATTAGATCATGTCGACACCGAAATACAGTGCGGAATTTAAGGAACAAGTCGTTCTCGAGATCGTCCAGAAGTCCGGGCCGGTGGCCGGGGTGGCCGGATCGTACGGTCCTGTGGTGCGGGCGGTCGGGGGCCGGGTCGCAGGATGGCGGAGGGGGCACCCCGGTCTCGGCGTTGATGCCGTGACCGTGGAGGGGCGCGCCGGGATCGGGCGGCTGAGGGCGGGGCTCCGGGAGGCCCGCGTGGGGAACGGGTTCCTGGAGGGAGCGGTGGTCTTCTTCGCTCGGGGGTCCGGGTGGGCGTGGGACGCCGCCGCATCCGCCGCGGAGGAGGCGACCGCCTCGTCCGGTCCGTGCGCCGGTGGGTGGAGGCATCCGGGTCCGGCTGCTGCGCCCGGCGGAGCCGTCCCGGGTCCTCGACGGCCCGGCGGGGGGAGGACCCGGCGGCCGTCATCGTCGGGTTCTTCGACGAGTCCGAACGGGCCTGCGGCTGCCGCCGGGTCCGCGCGGGGCCGGCCCGAGGCGGCGTCGAGGCCTCTCGCTCGGCGTGGTCCGCGGGATCGTGGTGGCGGCGGGTCCGGTTGCCTGTCGGCCTCCCGGGGACGGGCCGGGACGGATCGTGCCGGCGCCGGATCTTCCGGGCCGGCCCGGCCGGCTGGCCGGGGCGTCGCCGCCGCCGCGCCCGGGATGAGACGGGTGGGCGGCATCGCGCATGGTCCGGCCCGGCGGGGATCCGCCCACCCGGCGGTCGTCGTGGATTGCATCCCGGGGGAGGGGTCGTCGGGCGCGCGATCGCCGGTCGCATGCGCGCCGGACTCGTCGCCGGGGCCTCGGCCATGGCCGCGCCGGGCCCGTCCACCGATCCGCGGTGTCGGGGTCCTCCGCTCGGGTCGGGGGGCTCGATGCGCGTGGGCCGGATGCACGGGGTTCATGGCCGGCCGCGGGGTCCTCCCGTCCGTCGGGCGGACCGGCAGCCGCTGTGGCACTGCCGCCGCCGAGTCGTTCAACGCGGTCTCGGGGAAGGAACTCGTGAACCGTGGGGTCCACTCGACCCGGGACCATGCAATCCGGGACGCGACAGCCCGGACCGGGTCACGATGCGATCACGAACGTCTCCACTCGGCGATCGACCACCGGACCCCCGACCAAGCCGACACCGGACGGAGACAACAACACAAGACAGCAGCCCGAGACCAACCATCAACCACTGCCTGAAAAACCCATATCACTCCAGTCTGCTCCTTGATTGTTTTTGGTCACGCATTAATCATCTCGGGACAGGCCGCCCTTCGTCTTCTGCGACACGCCTCAGCGAAGTCACCGACAACAGCTCAGATCAACCCTATGAAATACGCCTCAATGTCGATGCGGTGCGAGACGCAATCGAGGTCGATGACTCTTCGATCCCTCTCCGAGGGTGCGGTTTCTGGGGCCTGGCCCCGTGCGGTTTGCTCGTGGGGGGTCGACCGAGTCGTGGTTCGAGTGCTGCTGTGGGGGCGTCTGGGGGGCGCACTGGTGGGGCGGGGCGTCTGGCAGCGGGTCCTGAGGGCGTGGGAGGCTGATGACAGTGAGCTTCGGCGAGGGAGATCGGCCGGGGTCCGCAGAAGAGTGGGTGGCCCGGTGCGCGGCGGTGTTCCGCGGACACCACCGTCCTGCCACTCGAGGCACGTGATCCGGCTGGTCCGCCTCCCGGCCATGACCCTAGACTTGCCCCGTGACCATGCGCATCACGCCCAGCGTGCTCAACGCCGATCTGTCCGACCTCGCAGGCACCCTCGCGAGGATCCCCAGCAGCGACGCCGTGCACGTCGACATCATGGACAACCACTTCGTGCCGAACATGACCTTCGGCCTGCCCGTCGTCGAGGCCCTGCGTCGGCGCACCGAGCTGCCGATGGACATCCACCTCATGGTCGACAATCCCGACGTCTACGCGCCTCAATTCGCCGAGCTCGGCTGCGAGTCCGTCACCTTCCACGCCGAGGCCTCCGCCGCCCCGATCCGACTGGCCCGTGAACTGCGCCGCCTCGGCGCCCGCGCCTCGATGGCCCTGCGTCCGGCCACCCCGATCGAGCCCTACGCCGACATGCTCGGCGAGCTCGACCAAATGCTGCTCATGACCGTCGAACCCGGCTTCGGAGGCCAGGAGTTCCTCGACCTCGTGCTGCCCAAGATCAGGCGCGCCCGTCGGCTCGTCGCCGCCACCGGCCAGGACATCTGGATCCAGGTGGACGGGGGAGTCGGCGTCGAGACGATCGGTCGCTGCGCCGAGGCCGGCGCCGACGTCTTCGTCGCGGGCACCGCCGTCTTCCGCGCCGACGACCCCGACGCGATGGTGCGTCAGCTGCGCGAGCAGGCCACCGCGGCCTGCTCCCACTGAACCGCGACCCCCGGGTCACGGCCACGGCACCGAGCGACTGGGGCTGCGAATCGTTCTCACCTGACGGTGGTTACCCTGGTGCGGTGAACACGCAGAACCCAGCCATCGACCAGGACACCATCACGGCGCTGACCGAGCGCTTCGCAGCCGACCCGACGGCCCGCGTCGCCCAGAACGCCGTCGCCACCACCGACGTCGACACGCTCAGCCTCGACCGGTCCGTCGTCGCCTCGACCGACCCCACCGTCTCGAACCGGGTGGACAGTTGGCACGCAGCCAACCAGAAGAAGTCCGGCCGGTGCTGGCTGTTCAGCGGTCTCAACCTGTTGCGCAGCGGCGTCATCGACCGGCTCGATCTCGAGCCGGACTTCCAGTTCAGCCAGGCCCATCTGCACTTCTGGGACAAGCTGGAGAAGGCCAACTGGTTCCTCACCTCGATGATCGAGCTGGCCGACCGTGCGCTCGACGACCGCACCGTGCACCAGATGCTCGCCGACCCGATCGGCGACGGCGGCCAGTGGGACATGTTCGTCGCCCTCGTCACCAAGTACGGCGTCGCGCCCAAGTACGCGATGCCCGAGACCTTCTCCAGTTCGAACACCCATTCGATGAACGCCCAGCTCGAGAAGATCCTGCGCCGTGGCGCTCTCGTCGTCCGCGAGGCCGCCGCACAGGGCCGCGGCGAGCGGGCCCGCCAAGAGATCCTCGAGCAGGTGCACCGCGTCCTGTCCATCCACCTGGGCACCCCGCCGACCAGCTTCATCTGGCAGTACCGCGACAAGGACGGGAACTTCGTGCGCGGCGGCGAGCTCACCCCGACCCAGTTCGCCGCCCAAGTGCTCACCGTCGACGTCGACGACTACGTCTGCCTCGTCAACGACCCGCGCCCGAGCAGCGGCTACAACCGCATGCTCACCGTCGACCGCCTCGGCAACGTCGTCGGCGGACGTCCGGTGCGCTACCTCAACGTCGAGATCGACGTCATCAAGCGGCTCGCCGCCCAGATCATCTGCGACGGCCAGCCGGTCTGGTTCGGCTGCGACACGGTCCCGCAGTCCGACCGGGAACGGGGCATCTGGGACGCCCGGCTGCACGACTACGAGGGGGTCTACGGCATCGACATGTCCACCACGAAGGCCGAACGCATGGTCAGCGGTCAGTCCGCCATGACGCACGCCATGGTGCTCACCGGCGTCGACCTGCTCGACGGCGCACCGCGCCGTTGGCGGGTCGAGAACTCCTGGGGCGACGAGAAGGCCGACAAGGGCTTCTGGACGATGAACGACTCCTGGTTCGCCGAGTACGTCTACGAGGTCGCCGTGCCGCGCCGACTGCTGCCGGCCGAACTCGCCGCCGTCCTCGACACCGAGCCCGCCGTGCTGCCGCTGTGGGACCCGATGGGCGCCCTGGCCTGACCCACTGGGCCACCGCACGGGCGCTGCGGACGGACCGGCCCGCACCATCGTGCCCGACCGGCCCCCGCGCGACCGTCGGCGCGGGGGTCTGGAAGGCGGACCCCCACTGCCTGCGCAGAACCGCCGCTACTGGCCGCGTCGGCGCAGATAGCGCTGGAACTCGGCGGCCAGGGTGTCGCCCGTCGTGTCGGGCAGGTCCTCGGCGTCCTGCTGCTCCTCCAGATCGCTGATGTACTCGGCCACATCGGGGTCGCTGCTGGCCAGCTCGTCGACCCCGCGCTCCCAGGCCTTCGCCAGCTCGGGGATCTCGCCCGGGTCGAGCGCCTCGTCGATGAGGTCCTCGACCCGGTTCAGCAGGCTCAGCGTCGCCTTCGGACTCGGGGGAGTGGCGACGTAGTGCGGCACCGAGGCCCACAGCGTCACGCACGTCAGGCCGCCCCGGTCGCAGGCCTCGGCGAGCACGCCGACGACGCCGGTGGGGCCCTCGTAGTCGCTCGGGGCGATGCCCAGCTCGCTCGTCAGACGCTCATGGCTCGACGACGCGTTGACCGGCAGGGGGCGCGAGTGGGGCGAGTCGGTGAGCATGGCGCCCAGGATGACGACCAGCTCCGGCTCGACGCGGCGGATGGCCTGGACGAGGGCCGAGCAGTAGGCGCGCCAGCGCAGGTTCGGCTCGGGGCCCGCGATGAGCAGCGCGTCGCGGTGCGGCAGATGACACAGCGAGATGTCGGTCGACGGCCAGCTGATCCGCGGCTCGCCGTCGGCGAGCTCGACTCGCGGTCGGGTGGCCTGGAAGTCGTAGTAGTCCTCGGAGTCGAGGCAGTACCGGGGCTCGGTCGGGTAGGTGTCGGCGAGATGCCTGACGACACCGGTGGCCGCGTCGGCGGCGTCGTTCCACCCCTCGAAGGCGGCGATCACGACGGGCGGCTTGCGCGACACAACTGGCTCGGCCATGCCACCAGCGTAATGGCCGGGCCGGCGGCACGAGAGTCCGCCGGCGATTCCCCGACGCCGACGCACGACGCCGGGAAGACGCCGGGAACGCGTCCACCAGATGCGCGCCCCACCGGGCGTTCCGCCCCGCCCGCCTACGCTTGGACGAGTGGATGCGTTGAACCTGCGAGAGGCCCTGGCCGAGAGAGTCCTCGTCGGGGACGGCGGCATGGGCACGATGCTGCAGAGCCGGGAGCTGACGGCCGCCGACTTCGACGGCGCCGAGGGCTGCAACGAGATGCTCAACCTCACCCGCCCCGACGTCGTGCGCGCCGTCCACGACGGCTACCTGAACGCGGGCTCCGACGTCATCACGACGAACACCTTCGGCTGCAACTGGGCGAATCTGACCGAGTACGGCCTCCAGGAACGCCTCGGCGAACTCGCCGCGGCGGGCGCGCGCATCGCCCGGCGGGCGGCGGACGAGGCCCCTGGACGGCGCTGGGTCAGCGCATCGGTCGGGCCGGGCACCAAACTGCCGAGCCTCGGCCAGACCGACTTCACCACCCTCGAGAACGCCTACGAGACACAGCTCGACGCGATGATCGCCGAGGGCATCGACGGCATCCGGCTCGAGACCTGCCAGGACCTGCTCCAGGCGAGGGCCGCCGTCATCGCCGCGCGGCGCGCCTGCGCCCGGGCCGGCGTCGACCTGCCGATCACCGTCTCGGTGACCGTCGAGACCACGGGCACGATGCTCGTCGGCAGCGAGATCACCGCCGCCCTGGTGGCCCTGGAGCCACTGGGCATCGACATGATCGGCATGAACTGCGCCACCGGTCCCGCCGAGATGCGCGAGCACCTGCGCGCCCTGGCCTCCCACGCCCGGTGCGCTCTCATGGCGATGCCCAACGCCGGCATGCCCGAGATCACGCTGAGCGGAGCCCGTTACCCGCTGACGCCCGACGAGCTCGCCGACAGCCTGCTGGAGTACACGGAGGACTTCGGCCTGTCCCTCGTCGGCGGCTGCTGCGGCACGACCCCCGAGCACATCGCCGCCCTGCGCCGCGCCATCGGCACCGACCGCCCCGTCGCCGAACGCAGCCCCGAGCCCCTCAACGCCGTCTCGAGCCTGTACTCGGCCACCGAGCTGACCCAGCAGACCAGCTATCTCGCGGTGGGGGAGCGCACCAACGCCAACGGCTCGAAGGCTTTCCGGCAGAGGATGCTCGCCGGCGACCTCGACGGCTGCGTCGAGATCGCCCGTGCCCAGACCAGCCAGGGCGCCCACGTGCTCGACCTGTGCGTCGACTACGTCGGACGCGACGGCGCGCAGGACATGGCCGCGCTCGCCGCGCGCTTCACCACCGACGTGACACTGCCCGTCATGATCGACTCGACCGAGCCGGCGGTCGTCCGGGCCGGCCTCGAGCACCTGGCCGGGCGCTCCATCATCAACTCGGTCAACTTCGAGGACGGCGACCGCCCCGACTCCCGCATCAACCAGGTGATGCCCCTGGTGGCCGAGCACGGGGCCGCCGTCGTCGCCCTGACGATCGACGAGGAGGGCCAGGCCCGCACCGCGCGCTGGAAGCTGCGGGTCGCCGAGCGCCTCATCGCCAAGCTCACCGGCGACTACGGCATGGACGAGGCCGACATCCTCGTCGACTGCCTCACCTTCCCGATCGCCACGGGTCAGGAGGAGACCCGCCGCGACGGCATCGAGACGCTCGAGGCCATCGCCGGGCTCACGAGGCGCCACCCGCGCGTCCACACGACGCTCGGCGTCTCCAACATCTCCTTCGGCCTCAACCCGGCGGCCCGGGTCGTGCTCAACTCCGTCTTCCTCCACGAGGCCGTCGAGGCGGGACTCGACTCGGCCATCGTCCACGCCGCGAAGATCATGCCGATGGACCGCATCCCCGACGAGCAGCGCCGGGTGGCGCTCGACCTGGTCCACGATCGCAGACGCCCCGGCTACGATCCGCTGGCGCGGATGCTCGAGCTCTTCGAGGGCGTCTCGGCGGCCGATGTGCGGGCCGGCAGGGCGGCCGAACTCGCCGCCCTGCCCCTGCCGCAGCGGCTGCACCGGCGCATCGTCGACGGGGAGGCCGACGGCCTGGACGCCGACCTCGACGAGGCCCTCATGACCCGCGACCCGCTCGACATCATCAACAACGACCTGCTGGGCGGCATGCGGGAGGTCGGCGAGCTGTTCGGCTCGGGCCGCATGCAGCTGCCCTTCGTCCTCGCCTCGGCCCAGACGATGAAGCGGGCTGTCGCCCACCTCGAGCCGCACATGGACGCCGTCGGCGGCGTCGACAAGGGCACCCTCGTGCTCGCCACGGTCAGGGGCGACGTCCACGACATCGGCAAGAACCTCGTCGACATCATCGTCTCGAACAACGGGTACCGGGTCGTGAACCTCGGCATCAAGCAGTCCATCGACGCGATCATCGAAGCGGCCGAGGCCAACGGCGCGGACGCCATCGGCATGAGCGGACTGCTCGTGAAGTCGACGATGGTCATGCGCGACAACCTCGCCGAGCTCGACCGGCGCGGCCTCGGCCGGAAGTACCCGGTGCTGCTCGGCGGCGCCGCCCTCACCCGCGGCTTCGTCGAGCACGACCTGGCCGGCGAGTACAGCGGCCAGGTGCGCTACGCCAAGGACGCCTTCGAGGGGCTGTCGCTCATGGCGAAGGTCATGGCCGTCAAGAACGGCGAGCCGGGCGCGGCCCTGCCCGAGCCGCGGGCGCGCCGGGTGCCGGTCTGTCGGCCCGACCGCGCCGACGCCCCCGGACCCGCCCCGCGGCGCTCGGCCGTCACCCGCCCGGTGCCCGGCGGCGTCGAACCGCCGACCCCGCCGTTCTGGGGCACCCGCGTGGCCAAGGGCATCGGCCTGGACGAGATCGCCGCCTGGCTCGACGAGCGGGCCCTGTTCCGAGGCCGCTGGGGCCTGCGCGCCGACGACGACCGCTCCTACGAGCAGGTCGTGGCCAGCGACGGCACGCCGCACCTGCGCGCCTGGCTCGACCGCATCAGGGCCGAGCAGTGGGCGGTGCCGGGCGTCGTCTACGGCTACTTCCCCTGCTGGAGCGCGGACGGCCGGATCAACATCGTCGATCCGCAGCGTCCCGACGAGCCCGATGCCGTCGTCGCCGGCCTCGAATTCCCGCGCCAGAACCGCGAGCCGTGGCTGTGCCTGGCGGACTTCGTGCGCGACCGCGCCGAGGCCGAGCGACACGGCCCCGACACCCTGGGACTGCAGCTCGTGACGATGGGTTCGCGCCTGTCGCTGGCGACCCGGGAGCTCTTCGAATCGGACTCCTACCGAGACTACCTGGAGCTGCACGGCCTGTCGGTGCAGCTGGCGGAGGCCCTGGCCGAGCTGTGGCACCACCGGGTGCGCCTCGAGCTGGGCATCGCCGCCGAGGACGAGGACATCGCCGCCGTGCTGCGCTCGCAGGACTACCGCGGCGAGCGCTACAGCCTCGGCTACGGCGCCTGCCCCGACCTGGCCCAGCGCCGGGTCATCGCCGAGCTGCTGCGTCCCGGACGCATCGGTGTCGAGCTGAGCGCCGAGCACCAGCTGCACCCCGAGCAGTCGACCGATGCGATCATCCTCACGCACCCGCAGGCCGACTACTTCACCGTCCGCTGAGGGCGGGCGCCCGCCCTCAGCGGACGCACACGGAACCGGACGGAGGCGTACGGCTCAACTGCCGCACGCCTGCACCGGGTTCGCCGACCAGGCGAAGACCGTCGTCGCCGAGGTGCACAGCTCGCTCGTGGCGGTACCGTTCGTCATCGGGGCGCCGTGCCCGAAGATCCGTGAGGAGTCGGCACCGAACAGGCGCGACAGGGCGCCGGGCGTCGTGTCGGCGATGATCCGCGTGTCGCCGGGGTCGACGCCCGAATCCGTGGCGGCCTGGCGGAAGGCCTCGTCGCGCCCCATCACCGCGTCTGCCAGGTTCTTGTCGACGGCGGTCTGGGCGTCGTACAGATAGGCGCCCAGCTCGTTGCGGATCGTCTCGGTGCTGATGCCGCGCTCATCGGCGACCCACTGGACGAAGACGTCGTACTCGCGGGCGATGTCGCTCGTGTAGACCGCCCGCTCCTCGTCGGTCATCTCGCGGAAGGCGTTGCCGAAGTCCTTCCCGGTGCCCTGGGTCAGGTAGAACTGCTCGATCGAGTCGGCCGACACGCCGCCCGAGAGGATGCCGTTGTCGATCTGCGTGACCCCGCTGTAGTGGGCGAACGGGCCCATGATGACGCCGATCGAGCCAATCATCGTGCCCTGGTCGGCGTAGATGTGGTCGGCCCCGGCCATCGCGTACATGCCTCCGGAGGCCGCCATGCCCGTGACATAGGCGATGACGGGACGACCGGTGCGATCCCGGTAGCGCTCGGCGGCCTGCGCGATGGCGCGGGCTCCGGGGATCGTGCCGCCGGGGGTGTCCATGAGCAGGAGCAACCCGTCGGCGTCGTCGGCCTCGAGGTCGTCGATGACGTCGGCCACGTCGTAGCCGTAGGTCGCGCTCGTGTACAGCGAGCTCGTGGATCCGCCGGTCGTCTCGATCGCACCGCTCACCTCGATGGCGCGCAGCGTGTGGGAGGCGCCCGCGTCGCCCCAGACGGTCGTCGTCGCCGTCGTGCTCGCGCTCGTGTTGGCCTCACCGGGCCGGATGATGACGAGCATGACCACCAACGACAGAGCGCTCAGCAGGCTCAGCGCGCACAGGACGACGCCGACCCCGAGGGCCGCGCCCAGACCGGCGCCGAAACCCTTCTTGAAACCGGACCTCCTCGGCTCCTTCGCGTACGGGGCGGGCGGGGCCGGGTGCTCGGACGACGGCGGGGCCGCGGGCGGCGGCAGGAGGGCCGGGTCGTCGAGCTCCGCCCCGGACGGGGCCGAGACGTCGCCCGAGTCCGGGGAGGAGCTCCGGTCGGGGCCGGGCGCGGGACGCGTGCTGTCTGATTCGCTCACTGCTTCTCCTTCGGGTTCGGTGCGGCCGGATCGGCATGGCGATTTGTCGTATGACCGCTTGCAGGACGGGTATGGGAAGGGTAGCCGGACCGATGGCGGTCTGGCCAGCGCCCGGGCCGGGCCGATGGGCCGGAGGAGCGCCGTTCCGTGGGCTGGAAGAATGGCGTTCCGTGACCCACTCAGCCGACACGACCGATGCGAACCGTCCGCGCGCCCTCGAGGCGGTGCTGTGGGACTTCGACGGCACCCTGGTCAACACCGAACCGATGTGGTTCGACGCCGAGACCGAGTACGTGACCGGCCATGGCGCGCCATGGCCGCCCGAGGAGGCCCGCGGCTACGCCGGGGCCGCCTGGACGACCTCGGGCGGTGCGATGCGCGACAGGCTCGTCGAGTACGGCGTCGACCCGTCGCTGACCGCCTGGGGCGTCTACGATGAGGTCACCGGCATCGTCGTGCGCCGCCTGCGCGCATCCGGCGGGCCCATGCCCGGCGTACTGGAGCTGCTGGAGCGGGTGCGCGCCGCCGGCGTCCCGAACGCCGTCGTCTCGGCCAGCCAGGCCCGCCTCGTCGAGGCCGGACTCGAGGTGATCGGGGCCGCCGACGCATTCGACGCGCTCGTCACCGGGCCGATGATCGACCACGGGAAACCGGACCCGGACGGCTACCTCCTCGCCGCGCGCATGCTCAACGTCCGCCCGCACCGCTGCGTCGTCATCGAGGACTCGCCGACCGGGTGCGAATCGGGACGGCGCGCCGGGGCGCTCGTCGTGGGCGTGCCGTCGGTCGTGCCGCTGCCGCCGGCCCCCGGTCAGCTGCGCCGCACCACGCTGGAGGGCCTGACCGTCGAGGAGCTGGAGCGGGCCGTCCACGAGCACCTCGCCGAGCCGGCCCCCGTGGACGTCACGGGCCGCGCCCGGTGAAGCCCGCCGAGGACCGCACCCGGTGGCCCTCACCAGGGGTCGCATCGACCCGCGGATCATGTCGTCCGAGGCCTCCCGGGAAGCCGCACCGCCACCGCCTCTGCCGTTCCCACCCCACTTTCGTGTTGCCACCCGGGCCATGTCCGAGGTGGGAACGCACAGGTGAGGTGGGAATGAGGTGGGAACCGGGAACGATGGGATGGGGGCGGGATGGGCCGGGAGCTCCCTCACTCGACCGGGGGAGGCCAACTACTCTTGGCACCCGGTCCCGTTCGCGGGGACCGGTGAACCACGGAGGGGCCCATGAGCATCGATCCAGCAGAACTGTCCGGCGTTCGGCGCGGGCCGCTCCATGCGGGCGAGCGGGTGACGCTGGCCGACATGAGGGGGCACCGCCACACGCTGCTGCTCGAGCCCGGCAGGATCTTCCACACCACGAAGGGCGCCCTGGCCCACGACGACATCATCGGACGCCCGCAGGGCGTCGTCGTGAGCACGGTCGGCGGCCTGGAGTTCACCGTCTTCCGCCCGTTGCTCCACGAGTACACCGTGTCGATGCCGCGCGAGGCCGCCGTCATCTACCCGAAGGACGCGGCGCAGATCGTGCTGTGGGCCGATGTCTTCCCCGGCGCCCGCGTGCTGGAGTCGGGGGTCGGTTCGGGGGCCCTGAGCCTGTACCTGCTGCGCGCCATCGGACCGACCGGCACGCTGCACTCCTACGAGCGCCGTGACGAGTTCGCCCAGGTGGCGCTCGGCAACGTCGAGGAGTTCCTCGGAGGGCCCCACCCGGGCTGGACGGTCACCGTCGGCGGCCTCGTGGAGACGATCGCCGATGAGCCCGTCGACCGGGCGATCCTCGACATGCTGAGGCCATGGGACTGCATCGACGCCGTCGCCGAGCGCCTCGTGCCCGGGGGTCTGCTGTGCTGCTACGTCACGACGACCACCCAGATGGGCTGCGTCGCCGACCAGCTGCGTCACCACGGGGGCTTCACCGAGCCGACCATCACCGAGACCACGGTGCGCGAGTGGCACGCCGAGGGGCTGGCGATCCGGCCCGGCCACGGCACGAGCGCCCACACCGGCTTCCTCATCGTGAGCCGGCGCATGGCCCCCGGCGTGCTCGCCCCGGTCAGGAAGCGCCGCCCCGCGCCGGGCGCCTACGGCCCTGACTACCACGGGCCGGTCCCGCGCACCGTCGCCGCCGAGCACCTCGAGGCCAACAGGCGCCGCGCCGCCGACGACTCCGACCGGATCGCCCCCGCGGTCCGCAAGGCGCTGCGCCGCCGCGTCCGCTGACGCGCCCGATAGGCTGGCTGCGATGATCCCTCACACCATTCCCCATGATCCGGAGTCGTTCTGGACGCGGGCCAACGAGTCCTTCGCCGATCTCGTCTCCCGCACCAGGCCCGACGCCCTCCCGCACGCCGGCAGGGGCGAGCAGCTCGCCGCCGGCGGCACGACCGTGCTCGCGCTCGTCCACGCCGAGGGCGTCCTCATGGCGGGCGACCGGCGCGCCACCCAGGGCAACCAGATCGCCCAGCGCGACATCCGCAAGGTCTTCGCCGCCGACGAGAGCACCCTCATCGGCATCGCCGGCTCGGCCGGTTTCGCCGTCGACCTGGCGAAGCTGTTCGGCGTCGAGCTCGCCCACTACGAGAAGATCGAGGGCGCCCCCTTGAGCTTCGACGGCAAGGCGAACCGTCTCGGCGGCATGATCCGCGATCACCTAGGGCTGGCCATGCAGGGCTTCGTCGTCGTCCCGCTGCTCGCCGGTTGGGACGAGCGGACGGGCGCCGGGCGGATCGTCGGATACGACGCCACCGGCGGACACTACGACGAGGAGTCCTTCGCCTGCATCGGCTCCGGCGCGGCGTTCGCCCGCGGCTCGCTGAAGAAGCTCCACCGTCCCGGGCTCGACCGGAAGCAGGCCGCGACGGTCGCCCTCCAGGCCCTGTTCGACGCGGCCGACGACGACTCCGCCACCGGCGGGCCGGACGTCGTGCGCGCCATCTACCCGACGATCGCCTCGGTCGGCCCGGACGGCCTCGACGAGTGGACGCCCGAGCGCATCGGCGAGCTCGCCGCCGCCATGCTCGACGAGCGCAGGGCCGCGCCCGGCGGCGCGCACGGAGGAGAGGAGGCCGGCCGATGAGCATGCCGTTCTACGTCTCGCCCGACCAGATGATGCAGGACCGGGCGGATTTCGCGCGCAAGGGCATCGCCCGAGGCCGTTCGGTCATCGCTGCGCGCTGCGCCGACGGGATCGCCCTCGTCGCCGAGAACCCCTCGGTCAGCCTCCACAAGATCTCCGAGATCTACGACCGCATCGGTTTCGCCGCGGTGGGGCGCTACAACGAGTTCGAGGCGCTGCGCGTGCAGGGCATCCGCTACGCCGACCTGCGCGGCTACGCCTACGACCGCGCCGACGTGACCTCCCGCGGCCTGGCCAACTCCTACGCCCAGCTGCTCGGCGCGTCCTTCAGCTCCGGGGCCGACAAGCCCTTCGAGGTGCAGCTGTGCGTCGCCGAGGTGGGCGAGGCCCCCGGGCGCGACCGGTTGTTCGTCATCGACTTCGACGGCTCGATCCTCCAGGTCCGGGACTTCGCCGTCATGGGCGGCCATGCCGAGCCCGTCGTCGAGGCCATGGAGGGCCGCCACGACGCGGACGGCTCCCTGGCCGAGGCGCTGCGCTCGGCCGTCGCGGCCCTGCGCGTCGGGGGCGAGGCGAACGCCGGCGATCTCGAGGTCGCCCTGCTCGACCGCTCGAGGCTGGGCCGGCGCGCCTTCGTGCGCTTGGACGCGGAGCGCATCGCCGGGCTCGTGGGGGACGAGGCCTGATGGCGTCGAAGCACCCCGACGCCCCGGAGCTCAGCCCCACCGTCGTCATCGGTGCGGGCCTCATCGGGGCCTCGATCGGCTGCGCGCTCACCGGGGCCGGCGTCGACGTGCGGCTGCGCGACCGCTACCGCTCCCATGCCGTCGTCGCGGCGGGGATCGGCGCGGGCTCGGTCGGGACTCCGCTGGCCACCACCGTGCGGCTCGTCGTCGTGGCCGTCCCGCCGGCCGTCGTCGCTCCCACCGTTGCCCGCGCCCTCTCGCACTACCGCAACGCCGTCGTCACCGACGTGGCGAGCGTCAAGCAGCCGGTCCTGGCCGACCTGGAGGCGATGGGCACGGACCTGGGCCGCTACGTCGGCTCGCACCCGATGGCGGGCTCCGAGTTCTCGGGGCCGCTCACCGCGAGCCCGCGTCTGTTCGCCGACCGCACCTGGGTGATCGCCGACGGCACCGGCTCGCCGGAGGCCGTGCGGCGGGTCGAGCAGCTCATCGGCATCTGCGGGGCGCGGCTCGTGCGCCTCGCACCGGCCGACCACGACCGGGCCGTCGCCGAGATCAGCCACGTTCCGCAGATCATGAGCTCGCTCACCGCGGCCCGGCTGGCGGACGCGCCGCCCGAGGACCTGCGTCTGGCCGGGCAGGGGGTGCGTGACGTCACCCGCATCGCGGGCTCCGATCCCGGCCTGTGGCGCCAGATCATCACGGGCAACCGCGCCGAGATCACCACCCAGCTCAGGGCCATCCGCGATGACCTCGACCGGGTCATCGACGGGCTGGACGACGTGAGGACCGTCGGCGAGCTCATCGCCCGCGGCCGGGCCGGCGCGGCCGCGCTGCCCGGCAAGCACGGGCGCCGGTCCGACAAGGCGCTGGAGCGGGTCGTCGTCGAGATCCCCGACGCTCCCGGCGCGCTGGCCAGGCTCTTCGTCGACATCATGGGGCAGGGCGTCAACGTCGAGGACCTGTCGATCGAGCACGGCCAGGACCGCGAGGTCGGCTACCTGTCGATCGCCGTCGAGGCCGAGCAGGCCCAGGACCTGCGGGAGACGATGGACGCGAAGGGCTGGTCGCTGCGGGAGTGAGACGCCGCAGGCCCGCTACGACCGCAACCCACCGGGACCGCCCGCCGCCGCTCGACGCACCACCTCGACACACCGCATGGGGACGCCCCGGACCGTCGAGCGGACAGGGGCGAGACATCATGCCGTCAGCCACCGACGAGGCGACGGGACGGGCCGAGCGCCTCGCCCCGATCACCGGCCCCGTCCGGGCCTGTCGCCGAGGGCATGCGCAGAGCGCAGCACGATGCGGGACGCGGCGCACCGAGTCGTCGGGGCGTCGCCGAGCCCGCATTCCTCGTGAAGGCCCGGGGCGGACGCCCCGACCGGTGCGGGCCTCGGCCCCGGCCCGCCCGTCGGCATGCGCCGGGCCGCCCACGGCTCTAGTCTGAGGGCCAGCCGGTACGCCCGACCGGGGCCGGCGGAACCACCGAGCAAGGAGTGCATCCCATGGCCCAGGCACGCGAACTCGTCATCGCCATCGACGGGCCCAGCGGGGCCGGCAAGTCGTCGACCGCCAGGGGAGTGGCCGCCAGGCTCGGGCTGGACTACCTCGACACCGGCGCCATGTACCGGGCGGTGAGCTGGGCCTGCATGGTCGACGACGTCGACATGACGAGCCCCGACGCCATGCTGGAGCGCGCCAGGGGCGCCGAGCTGCTCATGGGCCTCGACCCGACCGACCCGCGCGTCACGGTCGACGGGCACGACGTCACCGCCGCCATCCGCGAACCGGTCATCGCCGACCGCGTGAGCGCGGTGGCCCGCGTCATCCCGATCCGCGAGCTGCTCACCGGCCGGATGCGGAACATCATCGCGGCCTCGGGCCGCATCGTGGCCGAGGGGCGCGACGTCACAACGGTCGTGTGGCCGACCGCCCAGCTGCGCCTGCTCATGGTGGCCGACCCGGTGGAGCGCATCGCCCGCCGCGAGGCCGAGCTTGCCGGGGCGGCCGGGCACGAGCGCGTCGTCTCGTCGATCGTCGACCGAGACCGCAAGGATTCGACCGTGAGCCGGTTCGGGACCCCGGCCGAGGGCGTCACGCTGCTGGACACCACCCGCCTCGGCCTCGACGAGGTCATCGCAGCGGTCATCGCGATGGTGCCGGGGTCCCTGGGATGAACGGTCCCGGGCGGGGGAGCGAGCGGCGACATGCCACGCATGCCGGGTCGCACCGCTTCTCCGACCCAGTAGGTTGGGGGTCATGTCCGAGCCCGCATCCGAAGCAGCAGCGCCCGCCCGCCCGGTCGTGGCGGTCGTCGGACGACCGAACGTGGGCAAGTCGACCCTCGTCAACCGCATCCTCGGCCGCCGCGAGGCCGTCGTGCAGGACATCCCGGGCGTCACCCGCGACCGCGTCAGCTACGACGCCGAGTGGGCCGGCCGCGAATTCGTGCTCGTCGACACCGGCGGCTGGGTCTCCGATGCCCGCGGCATGACCGCCATGATCGCCGAGCAGGCCGAGATGGCCATCTCGTTGGCCGACGCGGTGCTGTTCGTCGTCGACGCCACGGTCGGCACCACCGACGAGGACGAGGCCGTCGTGCGCGTCCTGCGCCGCTCCCGCAAGCCCGTCGTCCTGGCGGCCAACAAGGTCGACGCCCCCCAGTTCGAGGCCGACGCCGCGGCCATGTGGAACCTCGGTCTGGGCGAGCCCCATCCGGTCTCGGCCCTTCACGGACGCGGTTCGGGCGAGCTGCTCGACCACCTGCTCGACGTGCTGCCCGCTCGTGGCGCCGCGGCCCCCTCGGACGGGGAGTCCGGCCCGCACCGCGTCGCCATCATCGGCAGGCCGAACGTCGGCAAGAGCTCCCTGCTCAACAAACTGGCCCGCGCCGAGCGCTCCGTCGTCTCCGACGTCTCGGGCACCACCGTCGACCCCGTCGACGAGCTCGTTGAGATCGGGGGCGAGCCCTTCCGCCTCATCGACACCGCCGGCATCCGCCGCCGTGTCAAGGAGGCCAGCGGCTCGGAGTACTACGCCTGGCTGCGCACCCAGGCGGCCATCGAGCGGGCCGAGGTCTGCGTCGTCGTCATCGACGCCTCCGAGCCCGTCAGCGAGCAGGACCTCAAGATCCTCTCCGGGGTCGAGGAGGCCGGACGCGGCACGGTCATCGTCTTCAACAAATGGGACCTGCTCGACGAGGAGCGCCAGCGCTATCTCGAACGCGAGATCGAGCGCGACCTGCGGGCCTGGTCCTGGGCGCCCACCGTCAACATCTCGGCGCTGACCGGCCGGGGCGTGCAGCGCCTTGCCAGGGCCGTCGATGTCGCGCTGGAGGGCTGGGGGACCCGCATCCCCACCGGCAGGCTCAACGCCTTCCTCGGGCGCATCGTCGCGGCCAACCCGCACCCGGTGCGCGGCGGGAAGCAGCCGCGCATCCTCTTCGGCACTCAGACGCAGAGCCGCCCGCCCACTGTCGTCCTGTTCACCTCGGGCCGGCTGGACGCCGGCTACGTGCGGTTCGTCGAGCGCCGCCTGCGCGAGGAGTTCGGCTTCGCGGGCTCCCCGGTGCACGTCGAGGTGCGGGCCAGGGCCGGGCGCAGGGATCGCTGACCGTGCCCGCCCGGCCGGTGGTGCCCCGCCGGCCGGGTTCGTCCACGCCTCCCGCCTCACGGCTGCGGCGCCCCTCGGACATGATCCGGGGCCGGCGCACGATCGGGGCGGACGATGGGCCCGTCCGGGGCCGGGCGCCGTCGGCGGTGCGCTCAGTAGTGGCTGACCACCGTCGTGCCGACCGGCGCGAAGTCGAAGACGTACGCGGCATCCGATGTCGACATGTTGACACAGCCGTGCGAACCGCCCGGGCCGTCCCAGCCGAACGAGGGCTGCCACGGCGCGGCGTGCAGGGCGTAGTCGCCGTGGAAGTAGCTGACCCACTGCACATCGGGCGCGGTCCACGTCGTACCGTCGGCGTTGGTGCCCCTCATCGTCTGCGACTCGTACTTGAGGTACACCGTGAAGGTGCCGGTGACGGTCTCCATGCCCGGTCTGCCGGGCACCATGAGCATGGTGGCCTGGGCGTCCGCCCCGACGTAGGCGGTGACGGTGTCGTTGCCGAGATCGATGTCGATCCAGCGTTCGCCCGGAGCGGCCTGGTAGGCGAGGTTCTCGGCGCCGGCGGCGATGACCTTGTCCGTGTTCTGCGCCGGGACGGTGTCGTAGGTGAAGGCGCCCGAGTAGGGCCGCCCGGCGCCGAGCGCGTCAAGGAGCTGCCCGGTGATCGCCTCGGCGTTGTTGACCGACTTGCCGTCGGTGCCCTCAGCGGTGACGCGCAGCACCTCGCCCGAGGCGCTCACGAGGCGGGAGCCGTTGACGGGCGCCGTGTTGGTGCTGGCGGCGGCGGAGCCCACCCAGCCGGCGACCGCGTCCCGGTCGAGGCCCGGATCGACGGGACGGCCGTCCTCGTCGGTGGTGACCACCCAGGACGCCTTGTCGGCGGCGGTGGCGGCGATGACGGCGCCGTCCTGTCCGTTCACGGAGACCTCCGGCGCGATGAGGGCGTTCGCCGCGTCGGCCGTGCCGCGGGCCTGCTCGGTGGTGACCGCGGGGTCGACCTCGGTGAACGTCAGCGCCAGCGACTGCCCGCTCAGCGAGCGTCCGGCCTCGGCGGCCGCATCGGCGACGGCGTTCGTGTCGTAGCCCCTGCCCTTCTCGCCGGGGGAGACGGTGAAGGCTTCCTCCTCGTCCGAGAACGAGACGGACGCGTCCCTGGCCGTGGCGCCGTGCTCGGCCACGAGTCCGGCGAGGCGGGTCCGCTGGGCGTCCTCGTCGACGACGATGACGGCCGGGGTGTCCTTCGTGCGGACGAGGGCGGCGAAGCGCGAGACGATCGACTCGTTCGCCTCGAAGGCCCGGTCGGCGGTGGCCTGGGCGTCGATGCTCACACCGAGCTCGGACAGGGGGATGCGCTGGTCCTGGCCGTCCATCGTCACGACGACGGACAGGTCGGCGGCGCGCTGTTCGACCGATTCGCGCACTTGGTCGGCGGTCCTGCCGGTGATCGACCGGCCCGCGACGCTCGCACCGGGCAGGCCGTGGTCGGCCATGCGCAGCGCGTATCCCACGGCGCCCGCGGCGACGAGGACGGCCGCGAGCAGCACGACGAGCGGCACGGTCCGCTTCTTCGGAATGATGGTCACCCGCGCAGTGTAGGCGAGCGCCCGGGCAGGTCGGGGCATTCCGCTCCCCTGGCGCGGCCCCGCTCACCGGCGCACCCATCACCTCACCGATCGGGATGCCCGCTCCCCGGGCGCTCGGACGCGCTCGCCGCCGGGAGGACGTACAGCGGGGTTCCCGCGCGATGCGCCGCCGCCGAGGGGCCGAGGCGGCTCAGGCGGGCGTCTCGGCGATGGCGATGATGGAGCCGCGCGCGAGCGTGTGGAAGAAGACGTTGAAGCCGAGGAAGGCCGGCGTCGCGTCCGGCCCGACATCCAGGTGGTCGACGTCGAGGGCGAAGACGGTGAGGAAGTACCGGTGCGGCCCGTGGCCGGCCGGGGGAGCGGCCCCGATGTACCGGGCGCTGCCCGCGTCGTTGCGCAGCTGGACGGCCCGGTCGGGCAGCCCCGAGCCGGTGTCGTCGCCGGCGCCGGCGGGCAGGCTCGTGCACGTGACGGGGATGTTCGCCACCGCCCAGTGCCAGAAGCCGGAGCCGGTCGGGGCGTCCGGGTCGTACATCGTCACGGCGTAGCTCCTCGTGCCGGCCGGGGCGCCGGACCACGAGAGCTGGGGCGAGACGTCGCCGCCCCCGGTGACGCCCATGAGGCCCGACATCTGGGCGGGCGCGAACTCCTGCCCGTCGTGGACGGTGGTGCTCGTGATGGTCAGGGCGGGGACGGCCCGCATCGTGGCGAAGGGGTCATTGAGAGTCATCTCGGGGTCCTTTCGACGTGGTGTCAACAGGCTAGTCGCCGTGTCTGCGGATGGTGCCCCGGCCCGGGGAACGGCGCACGGCGACCGGCGGCCATTCGGGACTCGAGCAGGACCCGGCCGACGGTCCTGCCGGTGTCATGACGTGGTCACCCACTAGGTGGGGCAAGACTGACCATAGGTAGATGACCACCGGTGTCGGTCGACCCGGACCGTCCGAACGGACCGCGGAAGAACCAGGAGAACGAAGCGGCCATGGTCTGGGGCCGAGCGGTACGCCACACCCGGGCGCGGGGGCCGGCGACCAGGCCACCCTCGTCGAGGAAGGCGCGCCGCAGTCAAGCCCGGGCGCGGGGGCCGGCGACCCGGTCAGTACGGCCGGTGCGGCAGTGCCGCCAGGTGACGGCGCACGATCGCCTCGATGAGCGCCTCGTGCACGCCGATCGGGCGAGTCGTCGGCAGGCCCAGCGCCGCGATCCGCTTCTGGGACAGGCCGGGGAGGAGGACGTTGGTGGCCACGCTGACGTCCTCGGCGCCGGCCGTGCGCAGGCGGGCGAGCGCCTCGGCGGGACTGGGATGGGCCGAGTGGAAGAAACCCACCTCGACCGGGCGGCCGAGCAGCGCCGACAGGCGCTCGGCAGTGGCCCGGGTCCCCCGGTTCGCCCTCTCGTGGTTCGAGCCGGCCGGGGCCAGGACGACGCCGTCGCCGAGCGGGCCGAGCTCGGTCAGACGGTCGCGCAGGGCCGGGTCGAGATCGGGGCCGACATGGGAGGTGGTCCGCGCCCGGCCGTGGGTGCGCTCGATGGCGGTGGGGATGTCGTGGGTGACATGGTGGCCGGCGCTCAGGAAGGCCGGCACGACGATCGCGGGTCCGGCGGCGGGCAGGGTCCGCTCGAGGGTCTCCTCGTGCACGTCCACCCAGCCGACGTCGACCCGGGTGCCGGGCAGCCGATCGCAGACCCGTCGACGCAGGAGCTCCGCGTCCTCGGAACCGGCGGGACTGCGCGTGCCGTGCAGGACGACGACGAGGGCGGGGCGGTCCGCCCCGGCGGAGGGATCGGCGGGGGCGCCGCTCGACGTGGTGGCAGGAATGGTCATGGATCCTCGCGGGGACAGGGTGCTGCGGGGGAATGGCCTCCCGGGGGTCCGCGGGCGGTCCGTCCGGTCAGCGAGCGACACGGTGCCGAGCGCACGGCGGCGGAGTCGACGTGGGGGGCGCCCCACGAGCAGGACGGCTCCGCGCTCAGTCACGCGGCCACTCTAATCGGACGCGGCAACGCTGTGGCGAGGTGTTTCTGTCAGAGGTCGGTCGGCGGTACCAGGCCCGGTGACAACGCCTCGACGACCGTGACCCCTCCCACCGGGGCCACCGACGAGGTAACGGGCCAGGTGCGCGGATGGGGCCGGACGGGCCGATGCGGCGGCCCTGCGCGGCATCTGCTGCGGGTCCGTTTCCGCCCCTGGTGGGGCGCCGTCCCCGAACTCTCCCGAAGCCGGTTCCCGTCACAGGACCGGCACAAGAATCGCACAGCTGTGCCGCGCATCATCACCGCCATGCATGAGGCATTCACTCGCCCGATCAGCCGCCGTGCGGTACTCAGCAGCCTGGCCGCGGCCACGGCCGCCACGCCCCTGCTGACAGGATGCTCGTCGTCCGCCTCGTCGCAGGGCTCGAGCTCGACCGGCTCCACCAGGGACTTCTCCGCCCTCGACTTCGACGCCACCGCAGGCGCCGAGCAGAGCACCACCGTCAGCACCGACGCGGGCGACGTCGAGGTCGGCTACACGCAGTACGACTCGATCGTCTACTGCCTCGACCCGGTCGACAGCACCTACCAGAGCCTGACCGTGAAGGTGCCCACCGTGCTCAACGGCACGGCCTGGGACGCGGGCGACGCCCCGATCGTCGTGGCGCTGAACATCGGCGGCTACTCCTCGGCGACCGCCTCCGGGGGAGCGTCCGGCGGGGGAGCACCCGGCCGGGGCTCCTCCGACGCCCCCGGCGGGGGGACCCCGCCCGAGGGCGACAGTGCGCCGGACGGTTCGGTCGGCGGGCCCGGCGCCGGCGGCGTCGCCTCGGGCGCGGGGGACACGACCGGCTCCGATGGGCAGCCGGTCGACAACGGGGAACTGGCCCTGGCCGCCGGCTGCGTCGTGGTCGTCCCCGGGGCCCGCGGTCGCGACGCGCAGTCCTCGGACGGCACGTGGATCGGCAAGGCACCGGCCCAGATCGTCGACCTCAAGGCGGCGATCCGCTGGATCCACCACAACCGGGGCAGGCTGCCCGGTGACACGGACCACATCATCACGACCGGCTCCTCGGCCGGCGGTGCGCTCTCGGCCCTGCTCGGGGCCTCCGGCGACTCGGAGCTGTACACGAGCCGCCTGGCGGAGATCGGGGCCGCCGACGCCTCGGACGCCGTCTTCGCCTCGGCCGGATACTGCCCGCAGACCGACATCGAGCACGAGGACGTCATCTACGAGTGGACCTTCGGCGCCCAGGCCTACAACGGCGCGGCGGTCGATCGGACGGTCTCGGACGAACTGGCCGCCGGATTCGGCGCGTACGCGGCCGAGCTGAACCTCGAGGGCGTCGGCGACTACGGCGTGCTCACCGCCGACAACTACGGCGACTACTTGGTCACGAACCATCTCGCGCCGGCGGCCACCGACCATCTGGCCGCGCTGTCGGACTCCGAGCGCGCGAGCTATCTGTCGAGCAATCCCTGGATCAGCTGGCAGGACTCCCGGGCGGGCTTCGGCTTCGCCGACTTCCTGGCGCACGTGGGTCGATCCAAGCCCTGCCCGGCCGTCGACCAGAAGGACCTGGCCAGCGCCGAGAACGGCCTGTTCGGCGACGAGACCACCGACGCCCGCCATTTCACCGACTTCGGCCTGCGGCTGGCCACCGGCGACGACTCGGCGACGATCGACCAGGACATTCCCGACAAGCTGACGCTCATGAATCCGATGCACTTCCTGCGCGAGGCCAATCCGGGCCGGGCGAGGAACTGGTTCATCCGGGTGGGAACCTCCGACACGGACACCTCGCCGGTGATCGTCGCGAACCTGGCGGCCATCGCGACCGGGTTGGGCGACAGCGTCGACGCCCTCATGTACTGGGACGCGGGCCACGGCGCGAACCGGGACGCCGCGGCGTTCATCTCCTGGATCGCGGAGCGGACGGGGTTCGCCGTCTACTCGGCCTGACCGGCCCGGGCGCAGGGCCGCGGCCCTGCGCCCGGAGGGGCGTACGGCCCCGGCCGGCCGTGACAGTTCGCACGAGGACCCTGAGCGGGGCCGCGGGCCCGGACAACCCCGGCGCTGCCGTCACCGGGCGGGTCGTTCTTCTGCGAACGCATGTCATCCCCGCGCCCGCGGACGGCGCTCGCGGCCCGGCACCATCTGGTCGGGAGCGCGGGCCGGCGCGTTCCCGGGACGGGGGCGGATCGGTCGGACCTCAGCGGTGGGCGCGGCCGTGCCGGGCGAGCGCGACCACCGAGGCCGCGAGCCCGCCCCAGATGATGACGATGGCGCCGATCATGATCGTCAGGGCGATCGCTGTCATCTCAGTGCGCCTCCTCGAGCTCGTCCGGGTCGACAGGAGCGAAGTCGTCCACCGGGGTGCGCCAACCGATCACGGTGAGCACCGCTGTGGCGACGGCGCACACGAGCAGCATGCCCCACCCGAAGACGGCCTCGAAGCCGCGGGCGTAGCTCGTGGAGTCGTAGCCGCCGTGCGCATAGGCCCACGCGGTCTGGACGAACATGAAGCACAGCAGGGCGGGCACCACGGCGCAGACGAGCACCTGCCACCACGTGCCGATGACCCGCGTGCCGGAGACCGCGTTGAGGTGGCGGCGCAGCAGGCCGGTCCTGCGCAGCACCAGGCCGACGCCCACGCACATGATGATGGCCGAAGCGACCACGCCGATGTTGTTGATGAAGGCGTCCACGACGTCCAGGTCGTACAGCCCCGAGCTCGTGGCGAACAGCACGAAGGAGAGCACCGCGGAGGGGACCCCCGCGAGGAAGGAGGCCTTGACCGTGCCGAGGCCGAACTTCTCGGCGAGACCGGCCGCGACCACCTGGATGATCGAGATGAAGGAGGTCAGGCCGGCCATCGCGAACGAGGCGAAGAAGAGCACCCCGAACAGGGCGCCGCCGGGCATCTGGGAGATGACGGTGGGGAAGGTGATGAACGACAGGGACACGCCGCTGATGCCGTCCAGATCGCCCACGGCGACGCCCTGCTGGTCGGCCATGTAGCCGAGCGTCGCGAAGACCCCGATGCCGGCGAGGATCTCGAACGAGGAGTTCGCGAAGCCCGCCACCAGACCGGTGCCCACGAGGTCGGCGCGCCGGTCGAGGTAGGAGGAGTAGGTGAGCATGATACCGAAGGCCACCGACAGCGAGAAGAAGATCTGCCCGAAGGCCGCCATCCACACCCGGTAGTCGCCCAGGGCCGACCAGTTCGGTGTGAAGAGGGCGTTGAGGCCCTCGGCGGCGCCGGGCAGGCAGACGGCCCGCACGACGAGGATCGCGAACATGACGACGAGCAGCGGCAGGAAGATCTTGTTGGCGCGCTCGACCCCGTTGGTCACTCCGAGGGCGATGACGACGAGGCCGAAGGCCCACACGATGAGCAGCGGGACGACGACTCCGCTCACTGGTGCCGCCGAGTAGTCGACCGCGTCGGTGTTGAGCCCGATGAAGTCGTAGAAGAAGCCCTTGGCGTCCTCGCCCCAGGCCATGGTGAAGGAGAACACCGTGTAGCGCAGGGCCCAGGCCACGATGACCGCGTAGTAGGTCATGATGACGAAGCAGACGAGCACCTGCCACCAGCCGAGCCACTCGAACCGCCGACTGAGGCGGCGGAAGACCGCCGGGGCGCTGCCGCGGTAGCGGTGCCCCAGCGAGTAGTCGAGGAAGAGCACCGGGATGCCGACCATGAGCAGGGCCATGACGTAGGGGACGATGAATGCGCCCCCGCCGTTGGTGTAGGCGACGCCGGGGAAGCGCCAGATGTTGCCCAGCCCGATGGCGGAGCCGATCGCGGCGATGAGGAAGCCCAGCTGGCTTCCCCACTGCTCGCGCGGCGGGTCTCCGGGCGAGGAGGTCGGGGAGGGCATCGTGTCCGCCTTCCGTCTAGGAGGAGGGGGAGGCGCCGGGGCGTCCGCTCGCGCTCTGTGCGCAGTGGCGGGCGGGGCCCTCCCTCGTGCATGGCGCGGTCATTATGCGGGAGTGCGCTCGCGCGGGATGAGATCGTCCGCGATGTGGCCCCGGGGCCGGCGGCGCAGCACCGCGATGCCGGCCGCACGCCGTTCGAGGCCCTCTCCCGTTCGCGCTGGGGGAGCTGCGCGTCTCGACGGCGCCTGATCCCGCGCGTTCCTCCGCCCGTGCAGGGCGGCGAGGGGCGGGGCCCGGGGATGCCGCCCTGAGGCCCTCGGGCCCCTCACACGAACGGCTCGGAGGCCTCGTCCAGGGCGGTCACCTCGTCGGCGGCCAGCTCGAGGGCGGCCGAGGCCAGCAGGGCGGGCAGCTGCCCGGGGATGCGGGCGGAGGCGATCGGCGCGGTGGCGCCCCTGGCCCGCAACCAGGCCAGGGCGACCGCGGCCACCTCCACGCCGTGGGCGTCGGCGATGCGCCGTGCCGTGTCGAGGACGGCGAAGGCGGCCCTCGTGGCGTCCTCGTCGGGCAGATAGGCGCCGATCATGCCCTCCCTGGCCGAGCCCTCGATCTCCTCCGCCGAGTGATACTTGCCGGTCAGCAGACCCGATGCGAGGGAGAAGTAGGGGAACAGCGCCACGTCGGATTCGCGGGCGAGCGGCCCGTAGCCGTTCTCCACGTCGCCCCGGTGCAGCAGGTTGTACTGCGGCTGGAGCGCCACGGGGCGGGCGAGGCCCTCCCGGTCGGCGTATGCGATCCACTCCCGCTCGCGGTCCACGGAGAAGTTCGACAGTCCGACGTGGCGCACCACCCCCTCGCGGACCAGCGCGTCGAAGGCGCCTGCCATGTCCTCGATGCTCTGGGTCTCGTCGTCGAAGTGGGCGTAGTACAGGTCGATGCGGTCCGTGCCGAGACGCTCCAGGGAGGCCCGTGCCGCGGCCGAGACGGTGGCCGGGGAGAGCCCGTGGAACTGGGGATGGGTGGCCACCTTGGTGGCGATCAGGACCCGGTCGCGGCAGCGGCGGGCGGAGAGCCAGCGTCCGATGATCGTCTCGGACTCGCCGCCGTGGTTGCCGGGCGCCCAGTGCGAGTAGCCGTCGGCGGTGTCGATGAGCGAACCGCCGGCCGCGACGAAGGCGTCGAGCACGGCGAAGGAGATCCGCTCGTCGCTCGTCCAGCCGAAGGTGTTGGCGCCCAGGACGAGCGGGAGGATGTCGATGTCGGTCCGCGGGATCCGCACCATGGAGGCCCCTTTCAACGTGTGGCCTCCATCCTAGGGCGGGCTCCTCGCGGTCGCCCCGTCCCCGGGACCCGCCGTTCCGGAGCCCCCGCCCGGCGAGCGCCCCGCGGGAGCCGATACGCCTCAGATGCGCAGTGAGAAGACAAGTTCGTGCAAAATATGGACTAACCGGTACATTCAGAAGCTGAGGAGCATACCCTGACCGGGAGCCGGGCCTGACGCAGAGTGGCGGCGGGCCGGCCGTGAGCGAGGAACCCCCATGACCATTTCGTATGCCCAGACGACCACGACGACGCAGATCCTCCAACCCCTCACCGTCCGCGGCATGACGATTCCCAACCGGATCGTCATGCCGCCCATGGGAACCAACTTCGCCACCGCGGGCGGCGAGCTCAGCGACGAGCACATGGCCTACTACCGCGAGCGGGCCCGCGGCGGCACCGGGCTCATCATCATGGAGAACGTCTGCGTCGACCATCCCACCGGTTCGAACGGATACACTCAGCTGCGCCTCGACAACGACCACTGTCTGCCCCGCATGTTCGCCTTCACGGAGATGATGCACCGCTGCGGCTCGATGGCGGGGGTGCAGATCAACCACGCCGGCGCCTCGGCGGACCCGGCCCTCACCGGAGCGGCCACCCTCTCGTCCTCCGATGTGCCCTCCAAACCCGGCGGGCACGCCCCGACGCCCATGACGCTCGAGCAGATCGGACACGTCGTCGAGTGCTTCGGGCGGACCGCCCGGCGCGCCCAGCGCGCCGGTTTCGACATGGTCGAGGTGCACGGCGGGCACTCCTATCTGCTCAACCAGTTCCTCTCCCCGCTCTACAACCACCGCACCGACGAGTACGGCGGCAGCCCCCGGAACCGGGCGCGGCTGCTGGTCGAGGTGCTGCGCGAGGTGCGCTCCCAGGTCGGCGAGCGCTTCCCGATCTCGGTGAGGCTCAGTGCCGACGAACTGCTCGACGGCGGGAACCGGCTCGAGGACACCCTCGCCCTGGCCGCCCACTGCGACGAGTACGTGGACATCTGGAACGTCTCGGCCGCCGAGAACCCCAATCTGCAGTACCAGATCGACATGGCCCGCCTGCCCGACGGCTGGCGCTCGACGATGGCTCGCGCCTTCCGGGAGGAGTTCGGCAAGCCGACCGTCACCTCGGGCAATGTGCGCGATCCGCAGGCGGCCGAGCGCATCATCGCCGACGGCGACGCCGATCTCGTCGCGATCGGCCGCGGTCTCATCGCCGACCCCTGGTGGGTGCGCAAGGTGCGCGAGGGGCGCCCGGAGGAGATCCTGCACTGCATCTCCTGCAACATAGGGTGCGCGGACCACCGCATCCGCCAGGGCAGGCCGATCCGCTGCACGATCAACCCGAGCATCCTCGACAACGAGTCCTACCGCGCCACGAAGGTGAGCGTTCCGACGAGGGTCGTGGTGGTCGGCGGCGGTCCGGCCGGGCTGGAGGCCGCCTCGAGCGCCGTCGAGGTCGGCTGCGCGGTGACGCTGCTGGAGCGGGGCGAGCAGCCGGGCGGCAGCGTGCGCCACGCCGCCCGGCTGCCGGCGAAGTGGCGCATCGCGAAGTATCTCGACGAGTCGGTGCTGCGCGCCCGCCGCGCCGGCGTGGACATCAGGACCGGACAGCCGGGGGAGCCCGACAGGGTTCTGGCCGAGCACCCCGATCTGGTGGTCAACGCCACCGGCGGCCTGCCCGTCGCCCCGCCCATCACCGGGCTGCGCGAGCATCTCGACCGGCCGGGCTCGACGGTCAGCTCCATCATCGGCTTCGCCTCCCGCATCGACGAGGTGGCCCGGTGGCGGGGCCGTCGGGCCGTCGTCGTGGGCGCCGGCGCGGTGGGCCTGGACGTGATGGAGCATCTGGTCGACCACGACGTGCAGGTGGTCCTGGTGGAGCGTCTGCCCGCGATCGGCAACGATCTGGACATGGTCACGCGCCTGCAGATGCTCGAGGTGCTGGAGCGCGGCGACGTGGACGTGCGCGTGAGCACGAGCCTGGCCGAGGTGCGTGAGGAGGGCGTGGTGGTGCGCCCGGCCGACGGCGAACCCGAGTTCATCGAGATGGTGCACGGGGTGATCTGCCTCGGCATGAGGCCGGTGACGTCCGGCCTGCCCGAACTGATCGAGCGCTGCACCGGCGTGGGCGTCCCGGTGATGAACATCGGCGACTCGGTGCGTCCCCGTAAGATCATCGACGCGGTGCGCGAGGGCCGTGGTGTACTGAAGGCGCTCAACGAACTCGGCAGACGCGCCGAGGCCTGAGGACGCCTTCGCGCGGTGTTCCAGCGCGACGCCACGCGACGACGGAGGGAAGACGAGAAGCATGGTTGACCAGCCATCCGCACCGGGGCCGGACGAGCCGGATGAGCAGGAGCACCGACCGGCCGTGGTGCTCGTCGGCCCGCCCGGGGCCGGCAAGACCACGGTGGGCACGCTCATCGCCCATGCGTTGGGCCTGCCCTTCCTCGACACCGACGATGAGGTGGAGCGCGTCGCCGGCATGCCCATTCCCGAGATCTTCCTCACCAAGGGCGAGCCGGCCTTCCGGGCGCTCGAGCACGAGACGGTGCTGCGCGTGCTGCGCGAGTTCGACGGCATCGTCGCGCTGGGCGGGGGGGCGATCCTGCACCCCGGCACGCAGGAGGCGCTGCGCCGGCACATGACGGTCTTCCTCGACGTCGACGTCTCGCAGGCGCTGCCCCGGGTCGGGCTCTCGGGCATCCGCCCTCTGCTCATGGGCGATCCGGTGGCCAAGTTCAACGCGCTCATGGCCCAGCGCCGCGCCATCTACGAGAGCGTCTCGCAGATCAGGCTGAACACCACCGGCCGCCGCCCGCAGGACTCCGGCGAGGACATCCTGCTGGCGCTCATCAACGCCGGCACGGTCGATCTACCGCCGGGCACCGTGCGGCGCGCCGCGTCCCGGCATGCTCCGGCGAGCGTGGTGAGCGTGACCGGCCACGACGGCTACGAGATCCGCATCGGATGGGATCTGCTGCCCGAGGCCGGTGAGCTGATTCCCCGGGACGCCGAACGCGTGCTGGTGGCCCACGAGGCGGTCGTCGCTCCGAGCGCGGACCGTCTGGCCGAGGCCCTGGAGGCCGGCGGTCGCCGGGTGGTCCGCCACGAGCTGCCCGATCCGGCCCGGACGAAGAGCCTGGACGCCGTCGCCCGGCTCTGGGACCTGCTGGGCGAGCACCGCTTCGGCCGCCGGGACGCGATCGTCGCCGTGGGGGGCGCCGAGGCGATCTATCTGCTCGGCTTCGTGGGCGCCACCTGGCTGCGGGGCGTGCCCGTGGTGAACGTGCCCACCAGCCTGCTCGCCATGGTGGACGCCTCGGTCGGCGGCAAGGCCGCACTCGACCTGCCGCGCGGCCGCGATCTGGTGGGGGCCTTCCACTCGCCGTGCGGGGTGCTGTGCGATCTGGGCCTGCTGGCGAGCCTGCCGGCAGAGCAGCTCCGCTCGGGCCTCGCAGAGATCGTCAAGGCCGGTTTCGTGGGCGACGAGCAGATCCTGAGGCTCATCGAGGCCAATGGCGGCGCCGACGCCCTGGACATCCACTCGCCCGTCTTCCGCGAGCTCATGGAGCGCGCCCTCGCGGTGAAGGCCCGGGTCGTCGCCGAGGACCTGCGCGAGGTCGGGCTGCGCGAGATCCTCAACTACGGACACACTCTGGGCCACGCCATCGAGAGCTGCGAGGGCCCGGCGATGCGCCACGGCGACGCCGTCGCGATCGGCATGGTCTACGCCGCCGAGCTCGCCCACCGGCTGGGCCGTCTCGACGCCGAGGACCTCGCCCGGCACCGCAGCGTGCTGCGCATGGTCGGTCTGCCCACCGGCTACTCCGGCGCGAGCTGGCGGCAGCTGTCGCAGGCGATGTCCTGGGACAAGAAGGTCCGCAACGACGAACTGCGCTTCGTCGTGCTGGAGGGCATCGCGAAGTGCACCATCGCCCGCGCTCCGGACGAGCGGCTGCTGCGCGAGTCCTGGGCGGCGATCCGGGACCGGTGACTCGCCGGCACGGCTGCTGCTGGTCCCGTGCCGAGCCGCTGCGGCAGTGGCGGATGAGCGGAATCGGATGAGCGATGTGGCGGGGACAGGGCCGTTGAGGTAAATTAACTAACGAGTTAGTTCGCAACGTGGCGAACGCTCCCGACCGAGAGGGACCACCCCATGAACGATGAACCCATGAACGACGAAGTCATGCAGACCATCACCGGCCGCACCGAACTGCTCGGGCTGCTCGCTCATCCCATCCGGCACAGCCAGTCGCCGCGGATGCACAATCTGGCCATCGCGAGACTCGGGCTCGACTACGCCTACCTGGCCTTCGAGGTGGATGACGAGGAGCTGCCCGCCGCGGTCGAGGCCATGCGGACGCTCAAGGTCCGCGGCTGGAACGTCTCCATGCCGAACAAGATGAGGATCCTGACCTGCGTCGACACGATCACCCCCGCCGCGGAGCTCATCGGCGCCTCGAACACGGTGGTCAACGAGGACGGCCGGCTCACCGCGTACAACACCGACGGCGTGGGCGCGATGGAGGCGCTGCGCTTCTTCGACCACGCGCCCGAGGGCCGGACCATCACGATCATCGGTGCGGGCGGCGCGGGCACCGCGGTGACGGTGCAGGCCGCGCTGGACGGGGCCGCCGCGCTCAACATCTTCAACCGCAGGGATCCCTTCTGGGACAACGCCGAGCGCACGCTGGAGAAGATCAGCTCGCGCACCGGCGCGGCCGCCGTGCTGCACGACCTCGCGGACCAGGACGCCCTGGCGGGGGCGCTGGCCGAGTCCTCGGTGCTGATCGACGCGACGAACGTCGGCATGGGCGCGTTGGAGGGCAGGACGAACCTTCCGGACGTCTCGATCATCCCGCCCGAGACGTTCGTGATGCACGTGGTCTACTCGCCGGCCGAGACGAGGTTCCTGCGCGATTGCGGGCGGGCCGGCCTGCAGTGCACCAACGGCATCGAGATGATGTACCGGCAGGGCGCCGCCGCCTTCGAGCTGTTCACCGGCCACGACATGCCGCTCGACTACGTGCGCGCGCACATGGGCCGGTGAGCCGAAACCCCCGTCCGATTCCGCCGCGCCGTCCGTGAACGGGGCGCAACCACTCGTCAGAAAGGGGACGCCATGGCCACGAAGGTCCACAACATGGGGGCCGTGCTCACCTTGTACTTCTCCTACCTCGTGTACGCCATGGGCCTCATCGCCGCCAGTCAGCTGGCGGGTTCGCCGGGCGACGGCTGGGGGCTGTCCGCGGCCTGGGGGGTCGAGGCGAAGGATGTGATCTCGGCCCTGTCGGTGATGGCCATCGGCAAATTCGTCAGCTATCCCTTCGCCGGTTTCCTGGCCGACAGGTTCGGCCGCCGCAAGATCGTGCTGGTCGGCATCGCCCTCACCGCGGTCTTCTTCATCCTGCTGCCGCTCTCGCCCAATCGCACCGTCGGCATGCTGCTCGCGGCGGTCTTCGGCGCCGGCAACTCCTTCCTCGACGCCGGCACCTATCCGACGCTCATGGAGTCGAGTCCCTCGAACGCCGGCACGATGAACATCCTCATCAAGATCTTCATCTCGGCCGGGCAGTTCGTGATGCCCCTCCTCGTCACGATGGTGGGCACCCGGCACTGGCGCGTCGTGCCGATCGCCGCCGGCATCTACATGGTGGTGATGGGCATCCTGGCGTTCGTCGTCTCCTTCCCCGACTACAGGAGGATCGCGGCCGAGCAGCTGGCGGCCCAGCAGGCCGCCGAGCAGGACGCGGAGTCCGGGCAGAGCCCCACCCGCGCGCGCTTCGCCGTGGAGGGCGTCGTCTGCCTCGTCTTCATCTTCTGCACCAACGGGATCGTCTACCTGGCGAACCAGGCGCTGCCCCAGATCGGCTCCAACATCGCCCATCTGAGCACTTCCCAGGGCCGCGGCCTGACCCAGTTCTTCACGCTCGGCTCGGTGGTCGCGGTGCTGCTCACCGCCGTGATCTCCTCCCGCGGCGTCAAGTCGATCAACTTCGTGCCCGTCTACGCCGCATTCGGCCTGGTCTCCGTGCTGCTGCTCAACATCGGCGGCATGCACTCCCTGACCGGCATGAGGATCACCGCCTTCCTCATCGGCTACTTCGTCTCGGGCGGCATCATGCAGCTCGTGCTCACCGCGATGTCCGATTTCTTCCCGAAGTCCAAGGGCCAGATCGTGAGCTGGTACTGGATGGCCGGCGCGGTCGGCGGCTTCGTGCTGCCCTATGCGGTCGGTGCCATCGTGCCGAGCACCAAGGACGTCCCGGGCGACGAGGCCACTCGCCTGCTGGCCAGCGGCTACACGAACGTGGTGTGGCTCGCGGTGGCATTCAGCGTGATCGCCTTCGCAACCGCGGTCTTCGTCTTCCTGCGCCATCGCTCGATCTTCCGGGCGATCGAGTCGGTGAGGGCGAAGGCCTGAGCGCCGGACAGGAGGGGAGGACCGATGACCATGAGAACGGTGCGGCTCAAGGACGTGGTGCTGGGGGAGGGCCCGCCCAAGGTGATCGTGCCGATCACCGGGACGACGGCCGACGAGGTCCTGGCCGGGGCCGAGGCCCTGACCCCGCACGAGATCGACATCGTCGAGTGGCGCGTCGACTTCCTCGGGACGGCCCCCGACGTCGGCGCGGCCGTCGCACTCGCCGGCCCGCTGGCCGCCCGTCTGGGCGGGCGGGGGCTGCTGGCCACCTTCCGGACCGCCGACGAGGGCGGTGAGAAGGCGATCAGCGCCCAGGACTACGTGGCTCTCAACTCGGCCCTGATCGACTCGGGGCACGTCGATGCGGTGGACGTCGAGTTCTTCCGCGGCCCGCAGGTGGTGCGCGAGGTGATCGACGCCGCGCATGCCCGGGCGGTGGCGGTGGTGGCGTCCAACCACGACCTCGACGCCACGCCGTCGACCGAGGAGATCGTCTCCCGCCTCAGGCGGATGCAGGAGGCGGGCGCCGATGTTCCGAAGCTGGCGTGCACCCCGCACGACACCGGCGACCTGCTCACCCTGCTGTCGGCCACCTGGCTGATGTCGGCGCACCACGCCGATCGTCCGATCATCACCATGTCGATGGGTCGTGAGGGGATGCTCTCGCGCATGACCGGCGCCTTCTTCGGCTCGGCCGCCACCTTCGGCATGGTCGGGCGCCCCTCGGCGCCCGGTCAGATCCCCGTCGGGGAGCTCAACCGGATCCTCGGGCTCCTCGGCGAGTGGGCGCCGGAGCACTAGCCCGTGCGCCCGCCGCGGGGCCCGGGCGAGGAATGGAGGCTGAGTCCATGACCGTGCAGCGTCAGGGTCGGCAGATCGGTGTCATGGTGGTCGACGGCCACGAGATCGTCCGGCGGGGGCTCGGCGTCATCCTCGCGGACGCCCGCGGCGTCGAGCTCGTCGGTGAGGCCTCGGGCGTGGCGGAGGCCGTGCGGCTGGCGCCGCCGCTGGCGCCGCAGATCGTCCTGGTCGCGCTGCGGCTGCCCGACGGCACGGGGCTCGAGCTGATCTCGCAGCTGCGCGGCGCGCTGCCGGGCTCGCGCTTCATCGTGCTCACCTCGGTGGACGACGACGAGGCGATGCGCGAGGCCCTCACGGGCGGGGCGAGCGCCTATCTCAGCAAATCGCTGCGGGGCATCGAGGTGGTCTCCGCCATCAAGGGCGTCGCCGCGGGGCGGGCCGTGGCCGGTCAGCGGCTTCCGCCCCGCCGTCGTGGGGCCGCCGATCTGACCGAGGGCCTCACCCCCTCGGAGCGGCGCGTCCTGGAGCTCATCGGCGAGGGGCTGAGCAATCGCGAGATCGGCGATCGGCTGGGGATCGCCGAGAAGACCGTGAAGAACCACATCACCTCGCTGCTGGCGAAGATGGGGCTGCGGCGGCGCACCCAGGCCGCCACCTGGATCGTCACCCGGCGGGCCTCGTCGTGGCGGCGCTGGGCTGAGCCGGCCGATCAGCCTTCGCGGAACTCGACGCCGAAGCCGCCGCGGGGATAATGCCAGCTGAGCGAGCCGGCGGGCATGACGGCCAGGCAGGTGCCGCACTCCAGGCAGGCCGCGTACTCGGCCGAGATCGTGCCGTCGGGCTCCTCGGCGTAGACGTGCGCCGGGCAGACGGCCACCAGCAGCCGCCCGGTGCCGGTGACCCGCACGATCCGCTGGTTGATCTCGATGTGGCCGAACTCCTCGTCCGTCTGGTAGCTGTTCCTCGCCAGGCGCTCGGCGACGGTGCCCATGATCCGCGTCATCGTTGCTCCCCTCTCACAGCGCCCGCACGGCCTGCCAGGCGTCCCTGGCCAACTCGGTCGGCCTGATCCTCGAGCCCTTGAGGGCCGATGCGGCGATGCCGGCGAGATGCCTGCGGGGCGTGGCGTCCAGGTCGTAGATGCCGTGCAGCACATCGGCGAGGAGGGCTCCGTAGTCGTGGTAGAGCCGGGGGCTGTCCATCAGGGCGGGGAGCTTCGCGTAGAGCTCCATGTCCTGACCCACGAAGCCCCTCCCCAGCTCCTCGCCGTAGCGGTCCATGGACTCCTGGGAGAAGTCCCGGTCGGCCAGCGCCGCCCCGGCGGCCCGCGCCGCAGCGAGTGCGCTGCCGGCCGCCAGATCCATGCCGCGGATCGTCATGCCGGTGTTGAGCGTGAACCCGCCGGCGTCGCCGATGATGAGCAGCCCCGGGCGGGTGAGGTCATGAGCCGCCATCGCCGGACCGTCCTCGATGGTCAGATGACAGCCGTACTCGAGCAGTTCGCCGTCCTTGAGCAGGGGGGCGATCGCCGGATGGGACAGGAAGTGGTCGTGCACGTCCGAGGAGGCCAGCCCCTTGGCCGCCAGATCGTCCAGCCGCAGCACCACGCCCACCGAGACCGAGTCGATGTTCGTGTAGAGGAAACCGCCGCCTGCGCAGCCCCGAGTGGCCTCGCCCACGACCGCGTAGGCGACGCCCTCCCGGTCGTTCAGGCGGAAGCGGTCCTCGAGCAGCTTCCGGGGGAGCCGGACGACGGACTTCACGCCGACGGCCAGGTGCTTGCGCGGTTCCCTGGCGCGGATGCCGGCCTGCCTGGCGATGAAGGAGTTCACGCCGTCGGCGGCGATCACCACGCGGGCGCGGAGCTCGTCCTCGCCGGCGCGCACGCCCACGATGCGGCCGTCCTCGACGAGCAGCGCGTCGACCCTCACCTGGGGCATCACCATGACGCCGGCCTCCTCGCACTGCTCGGCGAGCCAGGCGTCCAGCTTGGCGCGCAGCACGGTCACGGCGTTCACCGGCTCCGCCAGACGCTGGTCCCAGTAGTCGATGTCGACCGATGAGCTCTCGTTGAGGAAGGAGAGCACATTGCGGGTGATCCGCCGCTCGACGGGGGCCCGGGCGGCGAAGTCGGGGAAGACCTGCTCCATGACCCGGCAGTAGAAGACGCCTCCGGACAGATTCTTGGCGCCCGGCTGGTTCCCGCGCTCGATGAGCACCACCTCGTGGCCCGCGCGGGCCAGCTGATGGGCGCAGACGGTGCCCGCGACGCCCCCGCCGATCACGATCGCGTCGAAGACCTCCTCTTCGGCCTCTTCGCCACTCATCTCATGTCCCGCCCTCTGTCCCGCCCTCGGCCCAGTGCCGTGACGAGGGCCGGGAGCACCTCGTAGAGGTCCCCGACGACTCCGTAGTCGGCGTGGGCGAAGATCGGCGCGTGCTCGTCATTGTTGATCGCCACGATGGTCCTCGCCTCGCGGACGCCCGCCATGTGCTGCAGCTGTCCCGAGACGCCCACCGCGACGTACAGATCGGGTTTCACCGTCTGCCCCGAGACGCCCACGTAGCTGTCCTTGGGCAACCATCCCACGCCCTCGGCCACGGGGCGGGAGCAGGCCAGTTCGGCGTCGAGCGAGGCCGCGAGATCCCGGGCGAGCCCCAGGTCGGCCTCGGCCCTGAAGCCGCGGCCGACCGCCACGATGCGCTTCGCGGAGGAGAGATCGGTGCCGGCCTCCGCATCGCTCGTCTCGGCGGTGATGCGCGCCGCGAAGGGCTCGGCCGACTCGTCGAAGGGCTCGGCGGCCTGCTCGCCGGGGAGCTCCGCGCCGCCGGGCAGCACGAGCACTGCGGGCCGGTCGGTGCGGATCCTCTCGCGGGCGATCCCGCCGAAGCGGTCGATCTCGAAGAGGCCATCGGCGACGGCGACGACTCCGGTGAGCACGGGCGCGCCGAGGCGGGCCGCGAGGGCCCCGGCGAGCACGCGCTCACCGGCCCGGTCGGGAACCAGCACCGCATCGCCCGGTCGGGCCTCGACCGCGGCGCAGACCGCCGGCGCTGCGGCCTCGGCGGGCAGTCCCTCGGTCAGCGGGACGGTGAGCACTCGGTCGGCGGCGGGCAGGACATCGATCCCGACGCCGACGATGGTGACGGGGGAGCCGAGCCGGTCGGCCATCGCGACGAGGCCGGCGATCTGGTTGCTGGTGGTGATGATCCACGTGGTCATGGCTGGTTGTTCTCCTCAATCGCTCTTCACAGCAGGCCGTCCGCGCGCAGCGCGGAGACGAGCTCGGCGGCATCGGCGACGATCCTGTTCCGACGGGCCCTGGCGGCCGGGCGCGAGCGCCCCGCGACGGCGAGCTCGACGCTGCTCGGCTCGAGGTCGGCAGCGGTCACGGCCTCGACCGTCTTCCTGCCCGCCGCGAGGATGTCCTTCATGCCCGGCACCTTGACCTGGGCGGCGTCCGAGGCGATGGCGAGCACCGCCGGGCCGGCGATCGCGATGGTGCGGGTGCCTCCCGGGACGGCCTGGACGATGGACCAGCCGTCATCGGTCCGTTCGGCCCCGGTCACGTCCTGGAGGCACGGCCAGCCGAGGTGGCCGGCGAGCAGGGCCGACACGAGCTTGGCGTTCTCGTCGATGGAGGCGTCGCCGGTGAGCACCAGGTCGACCCCGTCGATCCTGCGGACCAGGCCGGCCAGGGCCTGCGCGACCCGGGTGCGGTTCCAGTCGGCGCTCTCGTCTTCGGCGAGCACCAGGCCGCGGTCGAAGCCGCGCGACATGGCCGCCTTCTTGGCCATGGATCCGTTGACGGCGGCGGTGCCCACGCTGACGCCGACGAGCTCGCTCCCGATCGCCGTTGCCAGCTCCCGACCCACCTGGATGGCGACGGGATCGTACTCGCTCAGTGCGGGCTTGGCGCGCGACCAGTCGACGACGCCCTCGGCGTCGACCGATGCGTCCTGCGGATTCGATGCCCATTTGTAGGCGACGACGATGGTCATGAGCCTTCTCTTCTCCTAGACGGGGTGATCGGGACTGCATCGTCCCGCTGCGGCACGGCCCGGGCCCGCTCGGTGAGAACCGCACCACATTATTAACCAACTGGTACAATTATATCTGCGGAACTGCTTCGGTGTACGGTCTTTGGTCCTAGACGGAGTCCTCCCGCCGGGCCCCGCCCGGTTCCCGGCGCAGAGCCCATCCCCCTCACCAGCGGGATCGGGCTCCGATCAGGCCGCATGCGATGGTTCCGGGCGCGCAGCGGCGCCCTGGCCGATACGGGGAGGGAGGGCCATGACGCACGGCAGCCCCCGGGCCCACGACACCGGGGGAGAGGAGTACTCGATCCCCGGTTTCGCGGAGCTCACACCGCCCTGCTCCCATGCCTGCGGTGCCCATGAGCCGGTGCGCGAATGGGTGCTCGCCTTGCAGCGCGACGACGAGGACTCGATCCACCGCGCCTGGGCCCGCATCGTCGCCGCCAACCCGCTGCCCGCCGTGCTGGGGCGGATCTGCTACGCCGACTGCGAGCGCGACTGCAATCGCGGTGCGCTCGACGGCGCCGTGTCGATCCGCGAGCTGGAGGGCCGGGTGGGCGACTACGCCTTGGCGCGGGGCTGGGCGCTGCCTCCGGCGCCGCGCCCGCCCGGAGCCCGGAGCGCCCGGATCGCGGTGGTCGGATCGGGCCCCTGCGGGCTGTCCGCCGCCAGCCGTCTGGCCCGTGCCGGTCACCGGGTCACGCTGTGGGAGGCCCAGCGCGAACTGGGCGGCCTGCTGCGGCGCGGCATCAGCGGGGAGCGCCTGCCGCGCTCCGTGCTCGACGCCGAGATCGACCGCATCACGGCCCTCGGCCTCGACGTCCGGACCGGTCGGCCGCTGCGCCGGGTTGAGGACGTCCTGGCCGACTCGGACGGGGTGATCTGGGCGGCAGGTGCCTCGATGTGCATGGCGCTGGTCGCCGGTCGCACCCTGTGGCGCCAGCCCCTGCACACGAGAACCCGGCCGCGGCGCACGGCCTCGCTGTCGATCGGGCGGGGACTGCGCGCGGCCGATGCCCTGGACGCCCAGCTGAGCGGCACCGAGGGCGTCCCGCCCGGGGCCCAGCCGGTGGTCGATGGGCGGCGGATGAACACGGGGCATTTCGGGACGCGCGCCCCGGTGCTGCCGAGCGGGCAGGCGACGGGCGGCGCCGCGGGGCGCCGCCCGGACGATCCGCTGTCGGGGCTGGCGGAAGTGGCCGCAGAGGCCAACCGGTGCATGTCATGCGGCAGCTGCATGGCCTGCGACCTGTGCCACGACGTGTGCCCCTTCTACGCCATCGAGCTGCTCGATTCAGGCGGCTACGGGATCATGGCGGACGACTGCGAGGGCTGCGAAATCTGCGTTGCCGAGTGCCCGACCGGAGCGCTCGTCATGCCCGCACCGGAAATCGACACCGCGCCCCGGGTCATTCGCCCGCGGCTCGACTGAGAGCAACCGATCGAACGATCCCGGCAAGAGCCCGGGCTCATTCAAAGGCACCTCATCGCCATCGATGACACCTTGCCGCAGCCATGTCGCTGGGCAATTTTAATGATCATCAGTATACTCCGGGGGCGCGGTCCGCACGATCGGCCGTCCCGCACGGCGAACCACGGCAATCGCGGCATCGCGAGGCCCGGGCCGTGCCCCGGCCGGCAGGACACGCGCCACGGATCATCAGCCACCAGGAAGTAAAGCTCCCATGTCATCGTCCACCATCAATGGCCGCAGACTCCGCCGGGATCCCGTTCTGACCAGGCAGGAGATTCTCGAGGCGGCCACCGAGGAGTTCGCTCTGCACGGCTTCTACGGGGCCCGCACCGAGGACATCGCGGAGCGCACGAATACCTCCAAACGGATGATCTACTACTACTACGGCTCCAAGGAGGCGCTGTACGCGGCGGTGCTGCTGGAGAACTACCTGAGGATCCGGAAGCTGGAGGCCGATCTGGGGCTGTCCGAGATGGAGCCGGTCGACGGGCTGGTCCGGCTGATCAGGGCGACCCTCGACCACTACGAGAGGAATCCGAATCTGGCGCGCATCGTGGCGCTGGAGAATCTGCTCGAACAGGGTCAGGTCGCGGCCCGGATCCCCGATTTCCAGAGGCTCAACGCGAGCGCGCCCGGGACCATCGCCGAGCTCCTGGAGCGCGGCCGGGCCACGGGCGTGTTCCGCTTCGGCACGGGCGCGCCCAGCGCCCTGGACGTGCACCAGGTGCTGTCGGCCCTGGCCCTGAACCGCATCGAGCACCGGGCTACCTTCCGGACGGCCTTCGGGCGCGACCTGCTCGGGGGCAGGGACAACGCCCATGTCCGGGCGCTCGTCGAGGAGACCGTGCTGCGCCTGGTGCTGAAGGACCCCGAGGGCTATCTCGCCGGGCACTGAGCGCCGCCCTCAGCCCGCCAGGGCCGCCGGCCCCCCCGAGCGCTCCGTCGCGAGCATCGCCCCGATGCGTTCGCGCAGCACCCGCTTGGCGACCTTGCCGGAACTGGTGGTGGGGATCTCGTCGAGGTACTCGACCCGCTCGGGGATCTTGAACTTGGCGATGCCGCAGGAAACGAAATGGTCGTGCAGATCGGCCACGGTGAGTCGGGGCCGATCGCCTCGGGACACGAGGAAGGCGCAGGCCCGCTGGCCCATGACCTCGTCGGGCATCGCCACCACGGCGGCCGACAGGACGGCCGGATGGCACATCAGCACGCGTTCCACCTCGGCCGCGCTGATGTTCTCCCCGCCGCGGTTGATGACGTCCTTGCACCGACCGGTGACCCGGATGTACCCGTCGTCGTCCATGATCGCCAGATCGCCGCTGTAGTACCAGCCGTCCTCGTCCATCGCGGCGGCCGTCAGATCGGGCCGGCCCAGATAGCCGCAGAACACGGCCGGGCCGCGGGAGGCCTCCTCGCCCTCGACGCCGGGCGGAACGGGCCGACGGGTGACCCGGTCGACGATGCGGATCTCGGTGCCCGGGCAGGCCCTTCCGTCGGTGTTGAGCACCCGCTCGTCGCTGTCCTGGAAGGTGGTCATGGTGTGCGGCGCGGACTCGGTGGCGCCGTAGACGGAGTGGACGCGGATGCCCAGATCACGGGCGCGCTCCACCAGCCGCCGCGGCACCGGCGAGCCGCCGCAGCACAGGAAGCGCATCCGCTCCAGCCCGGTGCCGTCGGTCTCGCAGGTGCACAGCATGGAGTCGATCACGGACGGGACCGACATGCCGCAGGTGGCCCCGTGACGGCTCGCCATCGCCGCCATCTCCGGGCCCTTCGTGCTGTCGCACAGCAGCGAGACGCCCCGGGTGAGCATGGGCATCACGACCCCGTGCATGAAGCCGGTCGCGTGGCCCACCGGCGCGGGCATGAGCATCCGGTCCTCGGGCCCCAGACGCAGGGCGTAGGAGAAGCCGATCTCCGAGGCGATCAGATTGTTGTGGCTCAGCATGACGCCCTTCGGCTCGGACTCGCTGCCCGAGGTGAACAGGACCGCGGCGAGGTCCTCGCCGTGGGCCGGCAGCCAGTCGTCCTCGGTCAGCGGTCGGGCGGCGCCCACCGCCTCCGGGAGATCGCCCGCGGCGACGGGCGGGTCGTGCACGAAGAGCACCTGCCGGAGACTGTCGGTCTGCTCCACCAGTTCGGCGCCCAGCACGTGGTGGTCCGTCGAGCGGAAGGCCGCCGGCATGAGCATGACCCGGGTGCCGCAGGTGTCCACCGCGTGACGCAGTTCGCTGAGTCGCAGGTTGGCCGGGAGCGGGTTGATCACCGCCCCCGCCTTCAGCACACCGACGAAGACCGGCAGGAACTCGGCCCAGTTGGGCAGCTGGACGGCGACCACCTCGCCGCGGCGCACCCCCGCTCCGACGAGCCATCCGGCGAATCGGGAGGACAGCTCGTCCACCTGAGCGTAGGTGAAGCCGGTGCCCTCGCGATCGATGACCGCGGTCGCATCGGGGCAGGCGAGCGCCGCGAGCCGCCACCAGTCGAGCAGGCCGTGCTCGCCCCACCAGCCGCGGGCGCGGAAGTCCTCCCGGAGCCGCGCCGGCACGGCGGCGAAGCCGGGCTCGTGACGTCTCGGCGTCCTCGGCACGGTGATCCCCTCCTAGTGCGCGCGGGGCCGGCGGCACCCCCCGCCGGGCGGCTCAGAGCCTGCTGACGTATTCCTTCTTGAGCTGGCGGGCGATCACCACGGACTGGATCTGGTTGGTGCCCTCCATGATCTGGAAGACCTTGGCGTCGCGCATGAGCTTCTCGACCGGGTACTCCTTGGTGAAGCCGTTGCCGCCCATCACCTGGACTGCGTCCGAGACGACCTCCTGCTGGAGATCGGTGACGAACTGCTTGGTGATCGCGCCGTCCTTCTGCACGTCCAGACCGAGGTCGACTCGGCGCATCGTCTGCTGCACCAGCGCCCGGCAGGCCACGACCTTGGCCGACATGCGCGCCAGGATGTCCTGCACCATCTGGAACTCGAAGACCGGCCGGCCGAACTGCTCGCGCTGCAGGGCGTAGACGGTCGCCTCGTCGAGCGCCCGCTGCATCATGCCGACCGCGATGGTGGCCATGAAGGGGCGGGAGACGTCCAGGCCCGACATCGCGATCTTGAAGCCGTCGCCCTCGGCGCCCACCAGGTGATCGGCCGGCACCCGGACGTCGTTGAGGATGAGATCGCAGGTGTTGGAGGTGCGCAGACCCATCTTGTCCTCGTGCTCGCCATGGCTCAGCCCCTCACGGCCGGCCTCCACGAGGAAGGTGGAGATGCCGCGGTGCCCGGCCTCGGGATCGGTCTTGGCGGAGATCAGGTAGATGTCGGCGATGCCGCCGTTGGTGATCCAGCACTTCTGTCCGTTGAGCACGTAGTCGTCGCCGTCGCGCACGGCGCTGGTCCGGATGGCCGCCGCGTCCGAGCCGGCGCCCGGCTCGCTGATCGCGAAGCAGCCCAGACCGCCGTCTGCGATCGTGTCGGCGAACAGCCGCGCCTGCTCCCCGGTGCCGGCGAGCATGACGTTGCGGAAGGCGACGAAGGTGGAGACCAGGGTGATGGCGTAGCCGGCGTCCACCTTGCCGAGCTCCTCGAAGACCATGGCGCCGGTCTGGAAGTCGATGCCCGAGCCGCCGTACTCCTCGGGCAGCTCGAGCATGTGCAGTCCCAGCTCGAAGGCGGACTGGAAGTCGGCCGCCTCGCACTGGGAGTCGCGATCGCGCTGGGCGACGTGGGGGGACACCTCGCGCCAGACGAATTCCCTGATGGAGTCGAGCAGCAGCTGCTGCTCGTCGGTGAGTGGCTGGTTCATGATGCCCTTTCTTGCTGGTGCTGCTGGTGGGAGGACCGTGAGCCGATGCCCGCGTTCCCGCGGTGGCCGGACCTTCGGGGGAGGGCGGGAGCGGCGGCGCGCAGGCGCGCGTACTCCTGCTCGTCGAGCGGGGCCGCCCCGTGACGTCCGAGCTGCGGTCCGGGGACGCGGGAGGTCTCCGGGGACAGGGCCGCAGCGAGCGCGGCGAGCCCTGTGATGCCCAGGGTCATGGCCCCGATGACGAGCACGATCACCGCCTGGCGGGTGCCGGGCGGGCAGAGCGCCGCGAAGACCATCGCCATGAGGGAGGAGGCCGCGGTGCCGATGTTCTGCCCGATCGCCATGCCGGTGACCCTGGTGGAGGCCGGGAACTGCTCGGGGAAGAAGGCGGGGAAGACGGCGTTGTAGCCCTGGTAGAGGGTGCCCCACATGAGCAGCGCCAAGCAGATCGTCAACCACAGGATGCCCTGGGTGATGGCCCACAGGTAGAGGAAGGAGAAGGCCCCCGAGCTGAGCGCCCCGCCGATGATCAGGGGGCGGCGGCCCAGACGATCGGACAGTCGCGCGGCGACGGGGATCACGAGCACCGCCACGCAGTTGCCGAGCACCGGGATCCACAGATAGACCGAGGCCGGCCAGCCGATGCCGTAGGCCTGCTGGGTGGCCAGCGAGGCGCCGAAGACCGTCGCCGTCACCGGGACGATGTTGGTCAGCGACATCGCGAAGACGCGCAGCACCGTTCCCGGGCTCTGGGTGAGGACGCGGCGGATCGGCGGCACCGCGGGGGCGTCGGCGGTCCTGGACTCCACCGTGCGCAGCCGCACGGAGAAGCCCACCACGATGAGCAGGGCGCTGAGCAGGAAGGGCAGACGCCAGCCCCAGGCCCGGAAGGCCTCCCGGGGCAGCAGGGCGGACAGCGGGATGAACACCAGCGCGCCGAAGATCTGCCCGATCTGGGCGCCCTGGAGGGTCACCGAGGCGCGTGAGCCGCGTACGCCGAGCGGGGTCTGCTCGATGATCAGGGTGGACGATCCGGAGATCTCGCCGGCGACGGCGAAACCCTGGACGAGTCGGCACAGCACCAGCAGCAGGGGAGCGGCGATGCCGATCCGGTCGTAGCCGGGCAGCAGTCCCACCGCGAAGGTGGCGGCGCCCATCAGCGCCATGGTGAGAATGAGGGTGAAGCGCCGCCCCACGCGGTCGCCGAGCCCGCCCAGCACGAAGGCGCCGATGGGGCGCGCCACATAGCCCACGCCGAAGGTGCCGAGCGAGGCGATGATCGCCTGAGCGGGATCGGTGGGGGAGAAGAAGAACTCCGGGAAGACGATCGCCGCGGCCTGCGTGTAGATGAAGAAGTCGTAGAACTCCAGGGCCGAGCCGATGGCTCCGGAGCGGGCCGCGATGCGGCCCCGCTCCGGAGCGGGGCCGCGCTCCGCGGCGCCCGGCGCCCATGGACGAGGCATTCGTGCCCATCCTCCCTGTGCCCCGAAGACCGGTGCCCCCGGGATCGATGTGGTGCGGGGCGCCGGCCGGCGCACCCCGCGGTCGGCCGGCGCCCACGGCTCAGGCGAGCGGCGTGGTCGCCAGGACTCCCTCGGAGGCGAGGATCTCGTCGATCCGCTGCTCGCTGTACCCGAGCTCGGCGAGCACCGTCTCGGAGTCGGAGCCCTGGGCCCGGGTGAGCCTGAGCTCGGGATCGCCCTGCGAGCTGAAGCGCACCGGGTTGGTCGGGATCATCCGCTCGTTCCCGCTCGGGCAGGTCACCGTGCGCAGCACGTCGTTGGCCCTGGCCTGCTCGTCGACGTAGATGTCGGTGGGCAGCTGGCAGGTCTCGATCGGCACGTCGTTGTCCAGCATCACCTCGATCCAGTGGGCGCGGTCCCGCGTGGCGAAGGCCTCGTCCATGATGTCGACCACCTCGCCGTTGAGCCCCTTCGCGTTGAGCTCGTCGCAGTTGCTGTAGCGGCTGTCGCCCACCAGATCGTCGCGGCCGAGGAGCCTCATGAGCTTGTCGAAGTCGCGATCGTACTCCGGCGCGCACAGCGTCATGAGCAGGCCGTCGCCGGCCGCGTAGGTGTTGTTGAAGGGATTGATCACCTCGCGGCGGTCCTTCGGGTACTCGTTGCCGTACTGGGCCGAGATCATCGCGGTGTTGAGCATGAACGCGCCCGAGTGGAACAGGGAGGTCGTCACGTAATCGCCCCGGCCGCTGCGCTCCCGTCCCAGCAGCGCCGCGAGGATCCCGGCCGCCAGCACGAAGGAGACCTGGAAGTCGCCGTAGCCGTTGGGCGGGATCATCGGCCGGCTGCCCCGGTTCACCGTGGTGCCCAGCACGCCGCCGCGCGACATGCACGCGGTCATGTCGAAGCCGGGCGCGTCCTTGAGCGGGCCCTTGGCGCCGAAACCGAGCACCTGGGCCATCACCAGGCGGGGGAACCTGACGTGCAGGGTCTCGAAGTCGTAGCCGAGCTTGACCAGCGATCTGACGCGGGTGGAGGTGAGGAAGACGTCGGCGTCGGTGAGCAGCCGGTCCATCACCTCCCGGCCCGTGTCCTTGCGCAGGTCCACCGTGATGAAGCGCTTGTTCATGTTGGACATGTCGAAGCCGAGGTTCTCGTCGTCGGTGTACGGCGTGCCGAACACGGCGCCCTGGGTGCGCCCAGGATCGCCCTTGGGCGGTTCGACCTTGATCACATCGGCACCCCACTCGCCGAGCACGCGGGCCACGGTGGGGGCCGCCAGGAAGGCCGTCATGTCGACGACCCTGATTCCACTGAGCGGATTCATGCCCATGTCACTGCCTTCTCGGGGGAGCATCGCGGTCACGGCCTCCACAGATCCCCGCCGGTGTCGATCAGTCCGCGGGCGGCAGTGGTGCGCTGCACGGTGGGCGGGCCCTCCTCGAGCCACATGGCGCGGCAGTCGCGGTAGAGGCGCTCGACGGGGCCGTACTCGCACTCCTCGAAGTAGCCGATGCCGCCGAGGATCTCGAGCATGTTGTCGGAGACGACCTTGACGCCGTCGATGGAGGCGAGCTTGCACAGCGAGGCCTGGGTCATCGGGTCCTCGCCCGCGTCGTAGCGGCGGGCCGCGTCGTGGATGGCCGAGCGCAGCAGGTAGACCCATTTGCCGGACTCGGCGATCATCGTCTGGATGGCCTGGCGCTTGACCAGCGGTTTGCCGAAGGTGATGCGCTCCTTGGCACGGGCGATCGAGATCTCGAGCATCCGCTGGGCCATGCCCAGGTTCGAGTCGGCGATGTGGAGCCGGGACAGGCCGAGCGAGTACATGGCCACGTGCAGGCCCTCACCCACCTCGCCGAGGCGATACTTGTCGGGCACGCGGCAGTCGGTGAAGCGCAGCCCCGCGTGGCCGGCGCCGCGGCAGCCCATCATGTGGGGCATGTCGACGACCTCGTAACCGGGGGTGTTGAAGGGCACGAAGAAGGCGGTGAGCCTCTTGTCCTTGTCGGCCTCGGGATTGGTCAGGGTGATGAGATAGGTGCCGTCGGAGCAGTCCGTGTGGGAGATCAGGGTCTTCTCGCCGTTGATCACCCACTCGTCGCCGTCGCGCCTGGCGTTGGTCCTGATGTCGGCGCCGGAACCCGCCTCCTTCTCGGTCAGGGCGAAGTTGACGAACAGCGTCTTGTCCTGGAAGCGGGGCATGGCCCATTCCTTGAGCTCGGGCTGGGCGAAGTCGTCCATGATGCGCCAGTTGAGGCCGGCCGCGTGGTGCAGGTGCATGCGCATGCCGCCGGGCCCGCGCGAGAACTCCTCCTGCACCTTCATGATCTGCAGGGTCGACATGCCCCAGCCGCCGTACTCCTCCGGCATGTAGAAGCGGTACAGGTTGTGCTTCCTGGCGAGTTCGTAGAACTCGTCGGGGAACTTGTTGGTCACCTCGATCTCGAGTTGCATCTCGTCGAACGGGCCCTCGGCGAGTTCCCGGATCTCCATGAGGTACTGCTGGAACTCTTCCTCGTTCTGCGGCTTCTCGGTAAGCATTGCCTCTCCTTTGGTGACCGTCCTGGGTGACATCCGGTGTCAACGCCCGCCGGTGGCTCAGCAACTTTGCGAACTATCCGGATAGAACAAAAGGTTAGCGGCCCGGCCCCCGTCTGTCAGGGGACCATGGTCCCGTGCCCGCCCCGCTCCGACGAAGACACGGCAGGGCCCGGGGCCGCTCCCTCGGCCCCGGGCCCTGCCGACGTCCCATGCTCCGCTCGTCGCCTTCTCGCCCCACCGCTCGAAGCAGTGGGAGACGTCGTGGCGGTATGCCACGACGGCGGTGGCTGGTGCGGGCCGGGAGGTGACGACCTGGCCGCACAACTGACATGAAGGTGCTGCCCGGGGAACGCGACCAGGATTTCATGGTTCGTCAGCAGGGCGCGCATCGATCGCCTCACGGGCTCCTCGCGTTCGAGGGCCTGGTCGGACCGCATGACGAGCGTCCCGGGCCCCCGGTGGGCGGCACCATCCGCTGGTGGATGCCCCGTCACCTCGACCCCGGGGTGCCGCTCGTCCGCGAACAGCGCCTGAAGCCGCGCCTTACCGGTGAAGGACCCGGCGCCGGTGCGGAGAGCGCTGCGGGCCTGGTGGAGCGGCTCGTCCTTGCGACCTCTCCGCCCGGACGCGCCGTGCTGAACCCGGCGGCGGCACTCGTCGAAGGCGTCACCGGCGAGCCGGACGACGTGGGGCGGGACCACCGCCGCAACCGTGCCGGGCAGCTCCTCGCCGACGGCGGTCCTGCAGCCGGCGAGCCCGACCCGTCGCGACGACCCCAGCCCCGTCTCGCCAGGCCCTGATGGCCTGGGGGGCTTCATCGGCAGGGGTCACGAGAACGTATCCGACCCGGGAGCCGATCTCGTGACCGACTGCCAGGCCCGACCGGGGGGCCTGAGGACTCCTCTGCTCAAGGACGAGCAAAGACCCGCGTCACACGGATTACCGTGACGCGGGTTCGAGCGGGAGGTTGATGGTCGGGCTGACAGGATTTGAACCTGCGACCCCTTGACCCCCAGTCAAGTGCGCTACCAAGCTGCGCCACAGCCCGCCGGGCCGTCGTCCGGCCCGTCGCTGAACTTTAGCCCAGGTCGACACCGCTTTTCCAGTCGGCCCCCTCGGGCGGCGTCGCGGCGGACGGGTCGGGCCCCGGATCGGCGACGGGCGGGTGCAACCGCGGTCGCACCCCGCGAGCCCCCGGGCGGCGGGCCCCGGGCCCGGGCAGCGCCTCGGCGGCTCGCCCCTGACGAGGCCGGGCCCCTCCGATCCGGGGTCTTCGTCGTCCGCGCGCCCCACCTGTGCGTTCACTTGTAGAAGAATGGACGGGGCCACGACCCCCTAGGGGATCTGAAAGAATGCGGCGCATCGGGCCATACCCCCAGCGCCCAACGATCGATTGCAACGGAGGAATCGGCATGGAAGTGGACACCGTCCTGGAAGTCGAGAGGGAGTTCGCCCACCCGCGTGAAGTGCTGTTCAGGGCGTTCACCGAACCGGCCTCGTTCAGCCAGTGGTTCGCCCCGACGGGCTGGCACGTCCTGCCCGAGTCCGTGGAGCTGAACCCCCAGCTGGGCGGGCGCATCCGCCACACGAAGGTGCGCGACGACGACCCCGGGAAGATCTGGGTCGTCGACGGCGTCTACACCGAGGTCTTCTACCCGGACGTGCTCGTCACCAAGCAGCGCATCTCCGGCATCCCCGGCATCGATCCGAGCAGGCCCGTCGAGCTGCGCGTCGAGTTCACCCGCCTGGGCCAGGGCAAGACGCTGCTGCGGATCGTCCAGGGGCCCTACACGGAGCAGGCCGCCCTCGACTACTCCGATGGCTGGGAGTCCATCCTCGACCATCTCCAGAGCTATCTCACCACCTCCAAGGACAACGCACGATGAGCGGAACCACCACGACCGTCATCAGGCGCAAGCCGATGATGTCGATGAAGCAGATCCTTCTCATGAACCTGGGCTTCTTCGGCATCCAGTACTCGTTCGGCATGCAGCAGACGGCCATCAACCCGATCTACAACTTCCTCGGTGCCTCGGCCGACGAGCTGCCGCTGCTCAACATGGCGGGCCCGATCACCGGCCTGTTCATCCAGCCGCTCATCGGCGCGCTCTCCGACCGCACGTGGAGCGAGCGCTGGGGCCGACGCAAGCCCTTCTTCATCATCGGCGCCATCGGCTGCACCGTGTGCCTGTTCTGCTTCCCGTTCGTCTCGGCGATCTGGATGGCCGCGCTGCTCCTGTGGCTGCTCGACGCCTCGAACAACACGGCCATGGAGCCCTACCGCGCCTTCATCGCCGACAAGCTGCCCCCGAGCCAGACGGCCAAGGGCTTCCTGGCGCAGAGCTTCTTCGCCGGCCTGGGCATCACGCTCGCCAACGTCTCCCTGTTCCTCTTCCAGCACATCCTGTCCGGCATGACCGCCGCGGGCCTGCCGTACTGGGTGTTCGGCTCGTTCATGCTCGGCTCGGTCTGCTCGATCGGCACGGTCCTCGTCTCCGTGCTGACCACCCCCGAGATCCCGCCCTCCCCGGAGGAGCTGGCGCGTCTGCGCTCGAAGCAGAACGGCAACGCCCTGTCGGGCATCTGGACGGCCATCGTCGAGATGCCGACCCAGCTGCGCAAGCTCGCCCTGGTCTACCTGTTCCAGTGGTACGCGATGAACGTCTACTGGCAGTACGTCTCGCTGTCGGTCGCCAAGAGCGCCTTCGGCACGACGGACACCCATTCGGCCGCCTACGAGTCGGCCGTCACCTGGACCGGGCTCATCAACGGCGGCTACAACGTCGTCACCTTCTGCGTGGCCTTCTCGCTGGTCGCCTTCGCCAAGAAGCACGGCGCCAAGTACGTCCACGCGTCCTGCCTCATGCTCGCGGTGATCGGCCTGCTGATCTTCCCGCACCTGGGCAACAAGTTCCTGCTGTTCCTGCCGATCATCGGCCTCGGCATCGCCTGGGCGTCCATCGTGGGCGTGCCGTACATCATGGCCGTGCGCATGGTGCCGTCCAGCCGCTACGGCGTCTACATGGGCATCATCAACATGATGATCGTCATCCCGCAGCTGCTCGAGACCCTCACCTTCAGCGCGGTCTACAAGCACCTGCTCGGCTCGAACCCCACCAACGCCGTCACCTTCGCCGCGGTCCTGCTCGGCTGCGCCGCGCTGGCCATGCTGTGGATCAAGGAGCCCCCGATCGTGCGCGACGTGGACGACGTCACCGCTCCCGCCAAGGTCCAGCTCGGAGAGGACTGATCATGGAACTCGATCGTTACAGGAAGATCCTCGTCGGCACCGACGGCTCCTCGCTGGCCGGGCCGACCGTCACCCGCGCGGCCCGCCTGGCCGTGGCGGACGACGCGGACCTCATCGTGGTCTGCGCCTACACGAAGATGCCGGCCCGCGAGGCCGCCAGGGAGCCGAACCTCGAGGGCTTGGTCGCCACGCTCGGTCAGGTGCCCGGTTCGGAGGCCGCCACCCAGGCGGTCCAGGACGCCATGAAGGTCGCCCACGAGGCGGGCGCCCGGGTCACGGCGGCCCTGCTCGTGGACGCCGACCCCGTCGCCGCGATCCTCGAGACGGCCCGCGACCACCGGGTCGACGCCATCGTCCTCGGCGCCATCCGCGACACCTCGGTCGTCGGACGGCTGCTCGGCAATGTGTCCTCCGCGGTCGTGCGCCGCGCCCACCGCGACGTGCTCGTCGTGCGCCCCGTCGAGGGCTCCGAGGAGCCGAACGTGGCCGAGGACGTCGAGATCGCCCCGACCGCGGAGGACTGAACGATGGTCCTTGACGCCGCCGCACAGCAGAGCCTCGACCTGCGCTGGGAGCGCTACTCCCCCCAGATCGCCGTCTCGCTGGCGCGCCTGTTCCCCGACCGCGCCACCGAGGTGACGGCCCGTCTGCGCGAGATCCTCGAGAGGGGCATCGCGCAGCGCTCACCCGAACTGCGACGTCTCGACGAGGCCCGGCTGCTGCGCCCGGACTGGCTGCAGCAGCCCGGCATGGTCGGCTACGTCTGCTACGCCGATCGTTTCGCCGGGAACCTGCGGGGCGTCAAGGACCACGTCGACTACCTGGACGGGCTCGGGGTGCGCTATCTGCACATCATGCCCTTCCTCGAGCCCAGGCCGGGTGCGAACGACGGCGGCTACGCAGTGGCCGACTACCGCACCATCCGCCCCGACCTGGGCACCATGGACGACCTCGAGGAGCTCACCGCCGAGCTGCGGGCGCACCGCATCTCCCTGGTGATGGACCTGGTCATCAACCATGTGGCGGCCGAGCACGAGTGGGCGGTCCGGGCCAGGGCGGGGGAGGCCACGTACCGCGACTACTTCCTCATGTACCCCGACCGCTCCATCCCGGACGCCTACGAGCGCACCCTCCCGGAGGTCTTCCCCGACTTCGCGCCGGGCAACTTCACCTGGAACGAGCAGGCGAACGCCTGGGTGTGGACGACCTTCAACGACTACCAGTGGGACCTGAACTGGGCGAACCCCGACGTCCTGTGCGAGTTCGTCGACCTCATGTGCTGGCTGGCGAACAAGGGCGTCGAGGTCTTCCGCCTGGACGCCATCGCCTTCACCTGGAAGCGCATGGGCACCAACTGCCAGAACCAGCCCGAGGTGCACGACCTGACCCAGATCATGCGCGCCTGCATGCGCATCGCCGCCCCGTCGGTGGCCTTCAAGGCAGAGGCGATCGTCTCGCCCGAGGACCTCATGGCCTATCTCGGCACCGGCGAGCACTACGGTCTGGTCTCCGACATGGCCTACCACAACGAGCTCATGGTGCAGCTGTGGAACTGCCTGGCCACCGCGGAGTCCCGGATGGCCGAGGCCGCGCTGTCGAACATGCCGACGAAGCCGCCGTCCACGACATGGGCCACCTATGTGCGCTGCCACGACGACATCGGCTGGGCGATCTCGGACGCCGACGCCGCGGCGGTGGGCGTGGACGGCTACGAGCACCGCCGCTTCCTCTCGGACTTCTACTCCGGTCAGTACAAGACCTCGTTCGCCCGGGGTCTGGTCTTCCAGGCCAATCCGCTCACCGGCGACCGGCGCATCTCCGGCTCGGCGGCCAGCCTGGCCGGCCTGGAGAAGGCCCTGGAGGAGAGCGACGAGCACGGCGTCGACATGGCCATCGCCCGCATCGTGCTCATGTACACGCTCATCTGCGGGTACGGGGGCGTGCCGCTCATCTACATGGGCGACGAGCTGGGACTGCTCAACGACATGGACTACGGCTCCGACCCGGCCCACGCCGACGACAACCGCTGGGCCCACCGCCCCTTCATGGACTGGGCGCTGGTCGAGCGGGTCGCCGCGGACGAGGACCTGCCGGCCGCCCGACTCAACAGGGCGCTCCGGCACGTGCTCCAGGTGCGGGCGGCGACGCCGCAGGTGCACGCCTCGTTCGCCGCCCGGATGGTCCCGAGCCCCGATCCGCGCGTCCTCGTCCTCGTGCGGGACCACCCGCTGGGCCCGCTCGTCGAGGTCTACAACATGAGTGAGCAGACGGTCCAGCTCCACCACAGCGTGCTCACCCAGCATCTCGGCTACGACGCCCGCGAGCTGATCGGCGGTTACACCTACGACCTGCGCCCGGCCACCATCGACATCTGGCCTTACCAGGCGGCCTGGCTGACCGCGCTCTGAGACCATCGCCCCCGGGCCCGCCGACTTGTCAGCGGGCCCGGTTTGCGAGATGGTCGGACGGAGAACCGCGAGGAAGGACGACCGTGCCCGAACGCATGAACGTGGAGAGCTTCAACCTGGACCACCGCGCGGTGGCGGCGCCGTTCGTCCGGGTCGCCGATGTGAAGCGGCTGCCCGGCGGCGACGTGCTCACGAAGTACGACGTGCGCTTCTGCCAGCCCAACCGTGAGCACCTCGAGATGACGGCCGTGCACTCGATCGAGCACTCCTTCGCCGAGTGCGTGCGCAACCACAGCGACGCCGTCATCGACTTCGGCCCGATGGGCTGCCAGACCGGCTTCTACCTCATCATGGTCGGAGAGCCCGACGTGCCCGCCACCTGCGAACTCGTCGAGTGGACCCTGCGCGACGTCCTCGCCCTGACCGAGGTGCCCGCGGCGAACGAGATCCAGTGCGGCTGGGGCGCCCACCACAGCCTCGACGCGGCCCGGGCCGCGGTCTCCGAGATGCTCGCCCACCGCGACGAGTGGGAGCAGGTCATGGCCTGAGCGCCCACCGCGGTGCCCGGCAGGCCCGGGCACCGCGGGCGCATCAGGTGCTTCGCGACGAAGGGAGCCGTCCGATGGCCGGTACGGGCAACGGGCCGACACGCATCGAGGCGATCGACCGCGCCCTGGTGCTGCTCGACGACCTGTCGCGGCTCGGGACCGCGGGCTCCTCCCTCGCCGACATCTGCGCGCGCGTCGGCATGAACAAGTCGACCGCCTACCGCGCCCTGTCGACCATGCGCTGCCGCGACTACGTCCAGCAGGACCCCGAGTCGGGGAACTACACCCTCGGCCCGGCGGCGCTGGCCCTCGCCACCCGCCACTTCGAGGGCGACTCCCTCGCCTCGGGCATGCACCCGGCGCTCGTCGCCCTGTCCCGCGAGGTCGACGAGCTCGTCCACCTCGGCGTGATGCGGGGCGACCGGGTCGTCTACCTCGACAAGGTCGAGCCCTCGCGCACGATCCGCGTGTGGTCCGACATCGGCCGCACGGTCCCGGTCGCCGACACCGCGCTGGGCCGGGCCATCCTCGCCTTCACGGCCGTCGAGCGCCAGCAGCTGGACGCCTACGTCCCGGCCGGCGGACCGGAGCGCGCCGACCGGCTGTGGGGGATGATCGGCTTCGCCCGCGGACACGGCTACTCCTTCGAGGTCGAGGAGAACGAGCCGGGCATCGCCTGCCTCGGCGTGCCGCTGCTGCGCGGAGACCAGCCGGCCGGGGCCATGAGCGTGACGACCTTCGCATCCACGTTCACCGCCAGGCGCCGTACCGAGCTGCTCCGGGCCGTCCGGGACGTCGTCCCGCCCCTGCTCCCGGTCGGCATCGCCCTGCCGGCACTGCACGTGTGAGGCCCGGGGCGGCGCGACCGACCGCCCGCGGACCCGGCGGCGGGGCGCCCCCGCGCTGCCCGCCCGCGTGATCCGCCCTGCGTCCCGGGCGGCCCCGCCCCCCGATGCTCCCCTCCGCGGCCTCCGCGGCCCTCATGCCGGAATCGGCGTCCACGAGGCGTATGCTGCAACTGTTTCTTGGAGCAAATCCTGAGTTTCATTGTATGAAACATCCAGCATGTGGAGCCCGGGTGCCACGAACCGAAGGGAAACCGCAATGCCAGTGGACCTGCCCGCCATCACAGCCCACAGGATCATCCCCGTCGTCGTCCTCGACCGCGCCGATCGGGCCGACGGCCTCGCCCGGGCCCTCGTCGCCGGGGGACTGCCCGTCGCCGAGGTGACCTTCCGCACCGACGCGGCGGCCGAGTCGATCGCGGCCATGGCCGCCCGTGGCGACCTGCTCGTCGGCGCGGGGACCGTCCTCGCCGTCGAGCAGGTGCACCGCGCCCTCGACGCCGGCGCGAGCTTCATCGTCAGCCCCGGCTACAGCCAGGCGGTCGTCGACGAGTGCCTCGGGCTCGGCGTGCCGGTCCTGCCGGGCGTCGCGACCGCCACCAACATGACCGCCGCCGTCACCTCCGGCCTCTCGACCGTCAAGTTCTTCCCGGCCGCCGCCCTCGGCGGCCCGACGACCATCAGGGCCCTGTCCGGCCCGTTCCCCGCGGTGCGGTTCGTGCCCACCGGCGGCATCGCCGCGGACACCGTGGGCAAGTACCTGGCCCTCGACTGCGTCCCCGCCGTCGGCGGCTCCTGGATGGTCCCGACGGGGCTCGTCGACGCCGGCGAGTTCGACCGCGTCACCGGGCTCGTCGCCGAGGCCGTCGACACCGTCCGGGCGCTGCGACCCGGCCCCGGGCGGAACGATCCGAGCGGAAAGGAACGAGGAGAATGACGATGACTGCCGACATCACCCTGCGCCCCGCGGAACGGTGCGCCTTCGACGCCGCGGGACTCGGCGAGGTCATGCTGCGACTGGACCCCGGCGAGGGCCGCATCCGCACCACCCGGGCCTTCCGGGCCTGGGAGGGCGGCGGCGAGTACAACGTGATCCGCGGCCTGCACAAGGTCTTCGGCCTGCGCACCACCGTTCTGACGAGCCTCGTCGACAACGAGATCGGCCACCTGGTCGAGGACTTCGTCGAGGCCGGCGGCGTCGACACCTCGAACATCGTCTGGGTTCCCGGCGACGGCGTGGGGCGCACGGTCCGCAACGGCCTGAACTTCACCGAGCGCGGCTTCGGCGTCCGCGGCTCGGTCGGCGTCTCCGACCGCGGCAGCACCGCCGCCTCGCAGGTCAGGGCCGAGGACTTCGACCTCGACGGGCTGTTCACCGGGGCCGGCGTGCGCTGGCTGCACACCGGCGGCATCTACGCGGCGCTCTCCGAGCAGGCGGCCCGGACCTGCCTCGACGTCGTCAGGGCGGCCCACGAGGCCGGCACGATCGTCTCCTACGACCTGAACTACCGCCCGAGCCTGTGGCGGGCCATCGGCGGACAGGAACGCGCCCGCGAGGTCAACCGGGAGCTCGCCCGCTACGTCGACGTCATGATCGGCAACGAGGAGGACTTCACCGCCGCCCTCGGCTTCGAGGTCGAGGGCGTGGACGAGGACCTCACCGACCTGCCGGTCGAGGGCTTCGGCGCCATGATCGAGACCGTCGCAGCGGCCTACCCGAACATCGGGGTCATCGCCACGACCCTGCGCGGGGTGCGCTCGGCCTCCCGCAACGACTGGGGCGCTCTCGCCTGGAGCAGGCGCGACGGCCTCGTCCAGGCCACCCGGCGCGAGGGCATGGAGATCCTCGACCGCGTCGGCGGCGGCGACTCCTTCGCCTCCGGACTCGTCTACGGCCTGCTGACCGGCGAGCCGCTGGCCACCTGCGTCGAGTACGGCGCGGCCCACGGCGCCCTGGCCATGACGACCCCGGGCGACACCTCGATGGCCTCCCTCGCCGATGTGCTCAGGCTGGCCGGCGGCGGCAACGCCCGCGTCGACCGCTGAGCCCGCCACCGGCCGCGTCCGCCGCAGGACGCAGCGTCCGTCCCCCGGAGGATGGAGGCCTCCCCGTCCCGTGCCCGCCCGGGGGAGCGGCGGCCCCCGGGGCGGGCACGGGGCTCGGCGAGTCGGGTGTCGGCCCCGAGTCCCGGTGGTGAGAAAATCCATCGGTGAGTTCCCAGCAGAGCGCCCCGGCCCGCGCGGCGCGCATCCGTGTCGAGCGGCGCCGGTGGTGGGGGCTCGTCGTCCTCTCCGTCGCGCTGCTCATGGCCTCGATGGACAACACGATCCTCAACGTCGCCCTGCCGACCCTGGCGCGCGAGCTGCACGCCACCAACGACGCCCTGCAGTGGACCGTGGACTCCTACCAGCTCACCTATGCGGGCTTCCTGCTCGTGGCCGGCAGCCTCGTCGACCGCTGGGGGCGCAAACGCACCTTCATGACGGGCGTCGCCCTGTTCGGCGCCTGCTCGGTCGTGGCCGCCCTCTCCCGCGGCACGGTCATGCTCGTCGCGGCGCGCGCCCTCACCGGCATCGGCGCGGCCCTGCTCACGCCGTCGACGCTGGCCGAGGTCTCCGTCCTCTTCCGCCGCCCCGCCGAGCGGACGACGGCCTTCGCCATCTGGTCCGGCGCCAACGGCGCCGGGGCGGCGGTGGGCCCGCTGCTGTCGGGCGCCCTCCTGGCGCACTTCGGCTGGTCGTCGATCTTCCTCGTCAACGTGCCGCTCGCCGCGCTCTGCCTCCTGGGGGGCGTCTGGATGCTGCCGCACGCCGCGCCCGAACGCGCCGACGAACGCATCGACTGGCTCGGCATGGTCGCCTCGATCATCGGCCTGTCGGTGCTGTGCTGGGCCGTCATCTCCGCGCCCGGCCTCGGCCTGGCCTCGCCCCTCGTCATCGGCGCCGCGCTCGTCGGCCTGGTCGTGCTCGGCCTGTTCGTCTGGGTGCAGGTGCGGGCCGAGGCCCCGCTGCTCGACCTGAGCCTGTTCGCACGACGCCCCTTCGCCGTCTCCGTCGCGGTCTCGGGCCTGGTCACCGGCGGGGGAGCGGGCGCCCTGTTCGTCCTGACCCAGTACATGCAGTACGTCCTCGCCTTCACGCCCTGGCAGTCCGGGCTGGCGATCATGCCCGTCGCGGCCTGCATGCTCGTCGGCGCGGTGAGCGCCCCGAAGGTGCTCGGCTCGATCGGCATCAAGCGCACCGTCATCGCCGGGCTCGTCCTCGTCGCCCTCGGATTCGGGGCCCTGGCCGTGACCGGCTCGTCGATGGCCTACTCGCACCTCGTCGTCGGGGCCTGCGCCTTCGGCCTGGGGGCCGGCATGCTCATGCCGGCCGCGACGCAGGCCGTCATGGACTCCCTGTCGCCGGCCTCGGAGGGCGCGGGCTCGGCCACCAACAGCGCGCTCATGCAGGTGGGCAGCGCCCTCGGGGTCGCCGTCATCGGCAGCCTGCTGGCCTCGACCTACCGGGCCCGGCTCGCCGGCAGCGCGACGGTCGGGACCCTCGACGAGGCGACCCGCGAGAAGGTGCTGAGCTCGGCCGGCGAGGCCTTCCCCATGGCCTCGGCCCGCGGCATGGACGAGCTGATCGTCACCATGCGCGAGGCCTACTCCTCGGGGACGGCCCTCGGCCTGGGGGTCTGCGCGGGCGTCGTCGCCCTCGCCACCGTCGCGGTCGCCGCCCTCTACCCGGCGCACGCCCGGCCCGAGGCGCCGGTTGCGGAGCGGCCCGCCGACACGGCCCGGGTCTGACCGTCCGGCGCCACGCCCGGAACGAACGGTCCTCCGGCGCCGGACGGGCCGGGCTATAGTTCTTCCGACGATCAACGTGCCCGGGGTCGGTGAAAACCCGAACCGGCGGTGACAGCCCGCGAACCAGCCCAGAGCTGGCCGAACCGGTGGGATTCCGGTGCCGACGGTGACAGTCCGGATGGGAGAGCACGTGCGGGCCCTCGCGGGTCGCGGCCGGACGGCCGCGCAGCCCGACGCGCGCCCGGGCCGCGCCCCGGTCATGACGCGATGACGGGAGAGACGCGGCCGATGAGGACGATCAAGGCGGTGCGGGCGGCGACGCCCCTGGGGCTGCGCATCGGCGCACCCGTGGTCGTGCTCGTCGTCCTGCTCGCCGTCTGGCAGTTCGTCGCCGCCTCGGGCGCCGTCCCGACCGCCCTGCTCCCCGGCCCGGGCCGGGTCCTCGCCCGGCTCGTCGCCGATCTGCGGGCCGGCGCCCTCCTGCACCGCACGCTCGTGACGATCTGGGAGGCCGTGCTCGGCTGCGCCCTCGCGACCGTCGTCGCCCTGCCGATCGGCTATCTCATCGCCCATCTCCGCTCCGCCGATGCCGCGTTCTCGCCCTATCTGGCCGCCTCGCAGGCGATCCCGGCCGTGGCGCTCGCCCCGCTGCTGGTCATCTGGGTCGGCTACGGGCTGACGCCGATCGTCCTGCTGTGCGCCCTGCTCGTCCTCTTCCCGCTCGTCCTGTCGACGGTGCTGGGCCTCCGCACCATCGACGACGAGATCACCGAGGCCGCCGAGCTCGACGGAGCCTCCGGGCCGGCGATGATCGTCCACATCGAGGCGCCGATGGCCCGGGCCGCGATCCTCACCGGCATACGCAACGGCTTCACCCTGTCCATCACCGGGGCCGTGGTCGGCGAGTTCGTCATGGGGGGCAAGGGCCTGGGCATGATCGTGTCGGTCGAGTCGGCCACCGCCGACACCACCGGGCTGTTCGCCACGCTCATCGTGCTGTGCGCGCTCGCCGTCGCCATCCACGCCGCCCTCACGCTCGTGGAGCGCCTCACCGACCCCTACCGCGCCTCCGACGGCGCGGACCCCGACGCAGAGCCGGAGCCCGTCCTCGGGCGTCCACTGCCCTCCGCGGCCGTGGTCGACGGCCCGCACGCCGCCCCGGACCGTCCGGGCCCCGGCCCCCGCATCCTCGACGAGGAGCTGATCGCATGATCCCTTCCCGCATCCGCCGTCTGTGGCGGGCCCTGCTGCTGGCCCTGGGCGTGGCGCTCGTCGCCACGGCCTGCTCGGGGACCGGGGGGTCCGCGTCGTCCGCGTCCTCCTCGGGCGGCGCGCCGCTCGTCGTGGGCCTCACCTACACGGCCGACATCCAGTTCTCGCCGTTCTACGTGGCGGCCGAGAAGGGCTACTTCGCGGACGAGGGCCTCGACGTGACGCTGCGCCACCACGGCGGCTCCGAACCGCTGCTGGGCGCCCTGCAGGCCGGGGACGAGGACGTCGTCTACGCGGGCGGCGACGAGATGATGGTCAACCGCTCCCAGGGCGTCGACGTCGTCGACGTCGCCACGATCTACCAGAGCTACCCCGGCGAGCTCATCGTCCCGGCCGACTCGCCGATCACCTCCCTGGCCGACCTGCGCGGCCACTCGATCGGGGTGCCCGGCGAGTACGGCGAGACCTGGTACACGCTGCTCGCACTGCTCGACGAGGCCGGCCTGAGCCGCGACGACGTCGACATCCGGACCATCGGCTTCACCCAGCAGTCGGCCCTCATGACCGGCAAGGTGGACGCCGTCGTCGGCTTCTCCAACAACGACGCGGTCCAGTTCGAGCAGGCCGGCTTCGGCATCCGCGAGATCGCTCCCGGCGAGGGCACCCCGCTGGTCGGCCTCGGCCTGGGCGCCATGGCGGACACCGTCGCCGGGCGGGGCGACGAGCTCGCGGGCCTGCTGCGCGCGCTCCGCCGCGCCGCCGCGGACTGTGCCGCCGACCCGGACGGGGCCGTCGACCTGTCCGCCCGGTACGTCACCACGCTCACCGACGACGAGCAGCGCGCGAGGGCCAGGGCGACCCTCGAGGCCACCAACGCCCTGTACGGGGACGACTTCGGCGCCCAGCACGACGACCGGTGGAGCGCCATGAGCGTCTTCCTCGCCGACAAGGGCATCACCGCCGAGCCCGTCGACCCGGCCGCCGCGCACACCTCACCGGGCTGAGCCGCCGGGCCCCGTGTCCGCGCCCGGCGACGGTGCACCGGAGGGCGCGGCACCGGCGACTAGAGTTGGGCCGCGAACCCGGCGCCGCGGGACGGCGCGCGTACCGAGTCCCCAGGAGTGAGTCCATGACATCGGCCGAGCCCAGGACGCTCGTCGAGACGAAACGGATCCGGCTGTTCGACCGGACCAGGCCTCTCGACTTCGTGCACGGGGGACGGCTCGAGGAGGTCACCGTCGCCTACGAGACCTACGGCACCCTGAACAAGGCCCGCGACAACGCCGTCTACATTTGTCACGCCCTCACCGGCGACGCCCACGCCGCCCTCTGGCACGAGGGCGACGCCCGTCCCGGCTGGTGGGACGTCATGATCGGGCCGGGCAAGGCCATCGACACGAACCGCTGGTTCGTCATCTCCTCGAACCTCCTCGGCGGCTGCCGGGGCACGACCGGCCCGTCCGACCTCGACCCGGCCACCGGCGAGCCCTACGGCCTGGACTTTCCCCTCCTCGACATGCACGACTTCGTCACCGTGCACCGGACGCTCATGCGCGCCCTCGGAGTGGACCACCTCCATGCGGCCGTCGGCGGCTCCCTCGGCGGCATGCAGGTGCTCGACTGGTCGCTGACCCACCCCGGCGACATGGACCAGGCGGTCGTCGTGGCCAGCTCCAGCCGGCTGACGGCCCAGAACATCGCCTTCAGCGCCGTCGGCCGCGAGGCCATCATGCGCGACGAGAACTTCCACGACGGACGCTTCGTCGTCGAGGGCACGAGCCCTGACGTCGGCCTGGCCGTGGCACGCATGATGGCGCACATCACCTACACGAGCGAGGAGGGCTTCGAGGAGAAGTTCGCCCGCCGCCCCCAGCACGACGACCGCCGTCCCGGCTTCGGCGTCGACTTCGCCGTCGAGAGCTACCTCGACCACCAGGGCGCCGTCTTCGTGAATCGCTTCGACGCCCTCAGCTATCTGTACCTGACCCGCGTCATGGACTACTTCGACCCGTTCGCCGACCCCACCGCCATGGACGCGGTGGCCGGCACCGGCCTGAAGTACCTGGTCATGAGCTTCGACTCCGACTGGCGCTTCGGCACCGCCCACTCGCGCCGCATCGTCCGCCAGCTGCAGTCTCGGGGCCTGCCGGTCAGCTTCCGCGAGATCAGGGCGCCCTGGGGCCACGACTCCTTCCTGCTGCCGATCGGCCCCTACCTCGACACCGTCCGGGCCTTCCTCGAGCAGCCGACCAGACCCCGACCGAGCATCCACCGTCATCGTCTGGGGAGGCACCGCTGATGCCATCGGACCGTCTCACGCAGGGCCTGCTGCGTCACGACCTGCAGTCGGTGGCCGCGCTCGTCGACCGGGGCGAACGGGTCCTCGACCTCGGCTGCGGGGACGGCGACCTGCTCGCCTACCTCATCGGCGCCATGGACTGCACCGGCACGGGCGTCGAACGGGATCCTGGGGCCGTCATGGCGGCCATCGGCAGGGGGGTGCCGCTGGTCGAGCTCGACCTCGACACCCAGCTCGACGAGTTCGGCGACGACTCCTTCGACGTCGTCGTCCTCTCGCGCACCCTCCAGGCCGTGCTCCGGCCGAAGGAGGTCATCACGCAGATGCGCCGCATCGGCCGGCGCCTCATCGTGACCATGCCGAACTTCGGCTACTGGCGTCACCGGCTGCGTCTGCTGAGCGGCCGCATGCCCCAGAGCAGGGACCTTCCGTACACCTGGTACGACACCCCGAACCTGCACCACACGACGCTCGTCACCCTCGAGGAGTTCTTCGACGAGTGCGGGCTCGACGTCGAGCGGCGCATCCCCCTGGACGGCGCGGGCCGCCGGCCCCGGGCCGGCGGACGTCTCCTGCAGCACGGCGCGAACCTGCTCGCGGGCTCGGCGATCTACGTGCTGGCCCGCCGCGGCTGATCCGGCAGGCCGGCACGACGAGCGAGCCCCACCGCCGCCCGCGCATCGCCGGGGTCCACGGCACCGGCCTCGACAGGACCGTCGAGGAGTCGGAGCCGTCACCGGTCCCCGGGACGGCTCGAGTGCGCATGCTGCTCACGGGGTGGTCCGTGCCGAGCCCGACGGGCCCCTCACCGCCTCCCGTCGGACAGGGCCGAGGCCCCGTCACGCCGCGTCCGAGCCGTTCCGCACCGCCCCGTGGGCAGCATGCGGTCACCCGGCCCGGCGCCCGGCGACTCTGCGACAATGACGGCCATGGAGTCGACAGACCAGAAGATCCTCGCGCTGCTGTCCAGGGAGGGTCGGATGTCCTTCACCGACATCGGCCGCGAGACCGGTCTGTCCACCTCCGCGGCGCAGCAACGGGTGAGACGTCTGGAGCAGCGCGGCTTCATCACCGGGTACCGGGCACGGATCGACGGGAAGGCCCTCGGCCGGTCCCTGGTGGCCTTCATCAGGATCATGCCCCTCGGCCAGCTCACGGACGACTCCCGCATCGTCGAGCTGCTCGAGCAGATGCCCGAGATCACCTCCTGCTACTCGGTGGCTGGCGACGCCAGCTACCTGTGCCGGGCGGAGATCGGCACTCCGGAGGAGCTCGACGGCCTGCTCACCCGGATCCGCCTCGCGCAGTCCGTCGCCACCTCGACCACTGTGGTACTGCGCACCATGTTCGCCGACAAGCCGCTCGTCGACTGGCCCGACGAGCCGTGAGGACGTCCGGCCGCACCGTCCACCGGGGACGGCTCCCGCTCGCGGCGGGCGTCGGCGGCCCGGCGACGATCGACCCGCCCCGGTGCTCCTCGACCCTGCTGTCCCTCGCCGCCGGTGTCCTCCTCGCCCTGGCCTTCCAGCCCTACGGCCTGTGGTTCACCGCGCCGGGCGGGGTCGGGCTGCTGTGCTGGCTGTCCCGTCAGGGGCGGCTGCGCCACGCCGTCGGGTCCGGCTTCCTCGCGGGCCTGGTCCAGTACGCGATGACGGTCGGCTTCGAGTACGTCGTGGACTGGTGGCTGCCGCTGCTGCTCGTGCCCGTCCTGGCCCTGTGGGTGGGGCTGGTCGCCGCGGTGCAGCACCTCGTCCAGCGCCTACGGTTGTGGCCGCTGTGGGCGGCCGCCGCGTGGACGGCGGCCGAGGCCGGAGCCCAGCGCTTCCCGCTGGGCGGCTTCGCCTGGGACCGGCTGGGCTTCACCGCTGCCGACGCCCCGTTCGGGGGCTTTCTGTGGGTGCTCGGCGCCGCCGGCACCGGGTTCGTCGTCGCACTGACCGGCACCGTGCTGCTCGCCGCCTGCGATCTGCTGCGGGCCGGCCGGCCCCGGCGCGCCAGGGCGCTCGTCCCGACGGCCCTGGCCCTCCTGCTGCTCGTCGGCGGGGGAGCACTGCGCGCCGTCCCCGTACGGGGGCCCGACGAGGGCGAGGTGACGATCGCCGTCGTCCAGGGCGGCGTCGACGGCTCGGCCGGCCCCCGCACGACGGGCTATGCGCGCTCCGTGACGGACAACCACGTCTCCGAGACGATCATGGCGATGGCCCGCGCCCGCACGGGCCTCGACCCGATGCCCGATCTCGTGCTGTGGCCGGAGAACTCCACCGACATGGACCCCAACAACGACCAGCGGACCCGCGAGCTGATCGACCGGGCCAGGGCCATCGCCGGACGGCCGATCCTCGTGGGGGCCGTCACCGACGGGCCGGGCGCCGACGAGCGGCAGACGACAGCCCTGTGGTGGACGGCCGTCGGCGAGACGAGCCGCTACGCGAAGCGCAACGCCGTGCCCTTCGGCGAGTACACGCCGATGAAGAGACTCGTCCTCGCGCTGGTGCCGATGGCCCGGCAGGTGGGCCGTCAAACCGTGCCGGGCACCGGACCGGGCGTCGTCGAGGGCGACCTGGGCGACGGGCGACGGCTCGCCGTCGGCGACATCATCTGCTACGAGCTGGCCTTCGACTCCACCGTCTACGACACCGAGCGCGCCGGCGGCCGGGTGGTGACCGTCCAGTCGAACAACGCCACCTACTCGGGCACCATGCAGCCCTACCAGCAGTTCTCCATCACACGCGTCCGGGCCATGGAGATGCGCCGCGAGATCGTCGTGTCGACGACCAGCTCGTACTCGGGCCTCATCGGCGCCGACGGCTCCGTCCTGGCCCGCAGTGCGCCCGACACCGCCTATGCCCGCTCCTTCACCGTGCCGCTGCGCTCCGGACTCACACCGGCCATGACGGTCGGCCCGCTCTCCGAGGGGGTGTGCGCGGCCCTGGCCGCGCTCGGGGCGCTCGCCGGGGTCCTCGTGGGCGGCCCGACGCGGCGGGGGCGGGGTCGCTACACTGAGCCCGTTGCCGCGGCGCCGCCGCAGCAGCGTTCCCTGGCGGCCCGCGAGGGCCCTCACCAGCACGAGGAGTGCGTCATGGCTGACCGCAAGCGCGAGCCCTTGGACAAGGTGCTCGTCATCATCCCCACCTACAACGAGGTCGAGAACCTGGAGTCCGTCGTCGGGCGACTGCGCGAGGCTGTCCCGGCCGCTGACGCCCTCATCGCCGACGACAACTCCCCGGACGGCACCGGCGCCATCGCCGACCGGCTCGCCGCCGAGGACGACCACATCCACGTGCTGCACCGCGCCGGCAAGGAGGGCCTCGCCGCCGCCTACGTCGCCGGCTTCCGCTGGGGCCTCGAGAACGGCTACGACGTGCTCGTCGAGATGGACGCCGACGGCTCCCACCGGCCCACCTTCCTGCCCGCCATGCTCGCCGCCCTGGAGAACGCCGACATGGTGAAGGGCTCGCGCTGGATGCGCGGCGGCGAGGTCGTCGACTACGACCTCGCGCGCGAATGGCTCTCGCGGCTGGCCAACATCTGGATCCAGGCCGTGATGGATCTTCCCGTGCATGACAGCACCGGCGGCTTCAACGCCTTCCGCGCCAGCGCGCTGGAGGCCATGGACCTCGACACGATCGCCTCGAAGGGCTACACCTTCCAGGTCGACCTCACCCGTCGCGTCATCGAGAACGGCGGCACGGTCGCCGAGGTCCCGATCAGCTTCCCCGACCGTCAGCTCGGCGAGTCGAAGATGAGCGGCTCCATCATCACCGAGGCCCTGCGCCGCACGGCCGGGTGGGGCTACGAGAAGCGCTCCGCCCAGCTCAGGCAGCTCGCAGGGCGGGCCTCGACGAGGATCAAGCCGCTCCTCGGCAGCCTCAAGGACCAGGTCGACCGGGCCCGCTGACGCGCGGGGATCCGCGGGCCCGCCCCGGCCCGGCGGGGGAGCGGCGGCCGGACGATCCGACGACCGCTCGGACGATCAGTAGTGCGGGGTCTTCCGCACGACCTCGAGGCGCTCGGCCAGCAGCTCCTCGAGCTCGGAGATCGAACGGCGCTCCAGCAGCATGTCCCAGTGCGTGCGAGGCGGCTTGACCTGCTTGTCCTCGGGTTGGGTGCCGTCGGAGCGGGCCGCCACGGCGCCGCAGCGGGGGCACTCCCACTCGGCCGGCAGGTCGGCCTCGGTCGAGAACGTGATGTCGAAGTGATGACCCTTGGGGCAGTCGAAGCCCAGGACCTTGCGGGCCGCGAACTCGACGCCCTCCTCGTCCTCGAAGCTCTTGGCCCCGAGGCCCATGCCGCGCAGTGCTCGATCTGCCATCTCAGTTCCTTCTTGTCCAAGCCCTTGCGAGCGGTCCTGCAATGCCCGTGCACCGTGGCACACATGTCTTGCCGTACTCAACGATTCGCGTAGCACCATTGTCCCATGGCGGTTGCACCCCCGGTGCTCACCCGTCGCACCCCATTAAAGCCCGTGCCGGGGGTGCGCCGCGCCGTCGGGTCCGGTCCGGGTCCGTTCCTCACCACAGGTCCCGCGCCGTGCACAGGGCCTTCAGCTCGTCGATGCGGTTCGAGACGATGCCGTCGACGCCGGCGTCCATGAGTGAGCGCATCTGCTCGGGGTCGTCGATCGTCCACACGTGGACGCGCATGTCGCGGGCGCGGGCGGTGCGCAGCAGGTTGCGGGTGAGCACCCTGATGCGGACCGGGCCCAGCTTCTGGCGCACGGGCACCTGGAAGGCTTGCACGCCCGCATTGACGAAGCGGGGGAGCAGCGGGACGAAGGACGACCAGGCCACCGCGCCGAGGGACGCCGCGGTCGCCACGCGCGGCCCCGCCGCCCGGCGGAAGGCCGCCAGCCGCCCGGGGCTGAAACTCGCGACGCAGACCCGCTCCTGGGCGCCGTGCCGCCGGATGGTCCGCACGAGCGGCTCGATGGCGTTGGCCTCCTTGATGTCGATGTTGATGAGGGCCCCGGGCAGCGCCTCGAGGACCTCGTCGAGCGTGGGGATCGGCTCGCGGCCGCCGATCCGGGCGCCGCGCACCTGGCTCCAGTCAAGCTCGCCGACGGCCCCGGTGCGGTCGGTGACGCGGTCGAGCCGCATGTCGTGGAAGGCGAGCAGCTGCCCGTCCCTGGTGGCGTGCACATCGGTCTCGACGTACCGGTAGCCCAGGTCGTCGACCGCGTGCCGGAAGGCCGCCAGGGAGTTCTCGAGCTCCTCGCCGATGTTCTCGTCCCAGCCGCCCCGGTGGGCGAACGCCGAGAAGGGCGCATCGAAGTAGGCGTAGTCGCTGGCGTTGCGGTTCGGCGCGCGCACGGTGCCGGCGACCCTCAGCCGAGCCCGGGCACGTGGGACAGCGCCCCGGCGGCCCAGCCCGGCAGCCAGGCGGGGATGCCGGTGACGAGCAGGGCGACGTAGCCGCAGGCGACGACGAGGGAGCCGCAGGCGACGACGGCGCCGGCCCTGGCCCTCCGGGGCCAGCACCCGACGCGGCGCACGAGCATCGTGACGCCGACGGTGATGCGGTGCGCCCAGCGGAACTCGCTGGCCAGGACGGCCATGCCGATGAGGAGGAGGGGGATGCCGCCGGGCCCGGGCAGCCAGCCGGTGAGCGCCGAGAGGACGATGAGCAGCGCCCCGGCAACGGCGACGCAGATGCGGTAGGCCAGCGAGCTGGCCGGGTTGGCGTGGATGCGGGCCCGCCAGGCGAAGCGTTCGCGGCGGGGGATCTCCCAGCGGTGCATGGCGGGCCGGATGCCGTGGACGAAGGGCCCGTCCGGTTGCTCGCCGTTCTCGAGGACGAGCCCGTCGGGGTGCCGCAGGGGCCCGCCGATGCCGGGCAGCGCGGTGAGCGTGCGCCCGATCCGCTCGCCGACCGGCTCGTGCGGGCCGGCGGGCGGCTCATCGGCGTCGGGCCCGTGGAACCGCTGGGGCTCCGTCTCGAGGGCCTGTGCTGTGCTCACGAGACCATGGTGCCAGAAGAACGCGCCCGACGGCGCATCCGAACGCGTCCTGGGGGCCCGTGGGGGAGCCGATCGGCCGGGGGCGCACCGCCGGGCGCGGTGCACTCTGATCCCGGGCGGATCGCGGCGCCCGCTCACCGCGGACGCGCCGACGGACCAGACTCACTCGTAGAAGGGCTCCACGCGGGCTCCGAGGGCGTTGAGCCGGGTGGGCAGGTCCTCGTAACCGCGGTTGATGACGTAGACGTCACGCAGGACGCTGCTGCCCTTCGCCGCGAGCATCGCGAGGAACAGGCAGACCGCGGGGCGCAGGGCCGGCGGCGAGACCATGTCGCGGCCGCGCCAGCGCGTCGGCCCCTTGACGACGAGACGGTGCGGGTCGAGCAGTTGCACGCTGGCGCCAAGCTGGGAGAGCTGCAGCAGGTGGATGGCCCGGTTCTCGAAGACCCAGTCGTGGATCTGCGTCTGGCCGTGGGCGGTCGCCGCGATGACCGCGAAGAATGGCAGGTTGTCGATGTTGAGTCCGGGGAACGGCATCGGGTGGATCTTGTCCGGCGGGGCCTTGAGGTCGCTCGGGTGCACCGTGATGTCGGTCAGGCGGGTGAGGCCGTTGCCGGAGCGGTACTCGTCACCGAGCGAGTAGTCCAGGCCCATCTCCTCGCCGAGCACCGCGAGCTCGACCTCGAGGAACTCGATGGGCGCGCGTTCGACGGTGAGTTCGGAGCCCGTGACGATCGCCGCGGTGATGAGGCTCATCGCCTCGATCGGGTCCTCGCTGATCTGGTACGAGACGTCCATGCTGGGGGCCTCGTCGAGGCCGTGGATGATGAGCGTCGTCGTGCCGATGCCCTCGATCCGTACGCCGAGCAGCATGAGATAGGCGCACAGGTCCTGGACCATGTAGTTGGACGAGGCGTTGCGCACGATCGTCGTACCCGGTGTGACGGCTGCCGCCATGAGCGTGTTCTCGGTGACCGTGTCGCCGCGCTCGGTGAGGATGATGCGCCGCTCGGCGCCGTGGTCGCGGCGGGCCGTCACGTGGTACTGGCCGTTGGTGGCGTGCACCTGGACGCCGAAGTGGCGCAGGGACTGCAGGTGCGGCTCGACGGTGCGCACGCCGAGGTCGCACCCGCCGGCGTAGGTCAGCTGGAAGCTCTCGTAGAAGCGGCTGAGCGGGCCCATGAACATGATGATCGAGCGAGTCCGGCGAGCGGCCGCCTCGTCCATGGCGCCCAGGTCGAGCTCGTCGGGACGATGCAGCGTGAGGTCCCTGCCGTCGGCCGACCACGAGACCTCGACGCCGATGCTCGTGAGCACCTCGAGGAGCCGGTTGACCTCCTCGATGTGGGCGATGCCCCTGAGCACCGTGCGGCCGCGGTTGAGCAGGCTCGCGCACAGCAGGGCGACGGCGGCGTTCTTGCTGGAGCGCACCCGGATGGAGCCCTCCAGATGGGTCTCCCCGCTGATGCGGAAGTTCAGGGCGCTCGTGTTGCCCGGCACGATGAGGGGAGACTCGAGGGCGTTGGCGATCCGGTTGATCATCTCGAGGGACAGATTCTGGTGCCCGGATTCGATCCGGTGGATCGCGCTCTGGCTGGTGTTGAGCTCGGAGGCCAGCTGGTTCTGCGTCATGCCGCGCTGCTTGCGGGCATCGCGGATGAGGCGTCCGATGTTCGCGGGGGTAGGTTCCTGTGTCACGGCGACATCATAACTCATGCGTGAGATATTTCATCCTGAGGTGGGGGGACGCTCCGTCGTCGGGGCCAGCGGCGCACGATGTCGCCCACAGCGAATCGCTCCTGCGGGAGCCGGACGGGCCGGACCCGATCCTCTACAGTGACAGCCATGAGCGCTCATTTTGATGTTGTTGTCCTCGGCGCCGGTCCCGGCGGCTACGTCGCCGCCATCCGCGCAGCGCAGCTCGGGAGGAAGACCGCGATCGTCGAGAAGCAGTGGTGGGGCGGCGTCTGCCTCAATGTGGGCTGCATCCCCACGAAGGCGCTCCTGCGCAACGCCGAGCTGGCTCACATCGTCACGAAGGAGGCGGCGGCCTTCGGGATCAGCGGCGACATCGCCGTCGACTACGGCAAGGCCTTCGCCCGGAGCCGCCAGGTGAGCGACCGCATGGTCAAGGGCGTGCACTTCCTCATGAAGAAGAACAGGATCACCGAGTACGACGGGTACTGGGGCACCTTCGTCGACGCCGGCACCCTGCGGGTCGCCAAGGACGACGGCACCGCCGACACCGTCACCTTCGACAACTGCATCATCGACGTCGGCGCCACGGCGAAGATGCTGCCCGGCACGAGCAGGTCGGTCAACGTCCTCTCCTTCGAGGAGATGATCCTGTCCGAGCAGCTGCCCGGGTCCATCATCATCGGCGGTTCGGGCGCCATCGGCACCGAGTTCGCCTACGTCCTGGCCAGCTACGGCGTCGACGTGACCATCGTCGAGTTCCTCGACCGCATGGTCCCCAACGAGGACGAGGAGATCTCCAAGGAGCTCACCCGCGAGTACAAGAAGCTCGGCATCACGATCCTCACGAGCACGGCTGTGCAGTCCGTCGTCGACACCGGCTGCGGCGTCGACGTCACCGTGGCCCCGGCCGGCGGCGGCGACTCGCAGGTGCTCCACGCCGACAAGATGCTCCAGGCCATGGGTTTCGCCCCGCGTGTGGAGGGCTACGGCCTCGAGAACACCGGTGTGGCCCTCACCGAGCGGGGCGCCATCGCGATCGACGACTTCTGCCGCACGAACGTGCCCGGTCTCTACGCCATCGGCGACTGCACCGCCAAGATGATGCTCGCCCACACCGCCGAGGCGATGGGCGTCGCCGCCGCCGAGACCATCGCCGGCGTCGAGACGATGCCCGTCGACTACACGATGATCCCGCGCGCCACCTACTCGCAGCCGCAGATCGCCAGCTTCGGCCTCACCGAGAGGCAGGCCCGGGACGCCGGCTACGAGGTGAGGACGAGCAAGTTCCCGTTCAGCGCCAACGGCAAGGCCGTCGGCATGGGCGCCGGCACCGGTTTCGTCAAGCTCGTCGTCGACGGGCGCTACCACGAGATCCTGGGCGCCCACATGATCGGCGAGGGCGTCACCGAGCTTCTGCCCGAGCTGACCCTGGCGCAGAAGTGGGACCTGACCGCCGGCGAGATCGCGCGCAACGTCCACGCCCACCCGACCCTGTCCGAGGCCCTCAAGGAGGTCGCCGAAGGCATCGAGGGCCACATGACGAATCTGTGACGGGACGACCCGGGCGGGGCACGCGCCCCGCCCGGGCGATGACTGCGGGGCGCCGCCCCGCCGCGCCCCGCGGAACGGGTCCGACGGTCCGGCGGGCCGCGGGGGAGAGGGCCTCTTTTCTCAGCCGCCCCGGCGCGCGCGGGCGGCGAGTCGACCGCCGAGCAGCTCGACGCACCAGACGAGCCCGACCCCGGCGCCGGTCGCGAGGGCGAACGGCAGCGGGACCCTCGTCAGCTCGATCGCGAAGAGGGCGCCGAAGAAGGGCGCCCGCTGGTTGAGCGCGAGCACGCAGGCGGCCCCCATGACGACGAGCAGCACCGTCGTCGACGGGTCGAGGCCCGCGGCGACGCCGATGGCGCCCCCGACGCAGGCCCCGATGGCGAGCGAGGGCGTCAGGAGGCCCCCGGTGGAGCCGGTGACGAGGCCCACGGCGACGCCGCAGGCCTTGGCGAGCAGCAGGACGACGAGGGCGGGCAGCGTCATGCCGCCGGCCAGGACGGCCCCGATGGCCACCTGGCCGTTGCCGACGATCCGCGGTTGCCAGAGGGCCAGCGCCGAGACGGCGAGCGCGCCGGCCGGGACGGTCGCCACGAGCAGGCGGGTCGGCGGCGCGGCGCGCTTCGCCAGACCGACGAGGGCGTTGAAACCGTGCCCGACGACGAGCACCGCGGCCAGGACGACGAGGGCCCACGGGCTCCGCGGGGCGACGGTCCGCAGCGCCGGCGGCAGCTCGTAGATCGGCCGGTTCCGGTTGAAGAGCCACGAGACGAGTGTGGCGATGACGCAGACGACGGCGGTCAGCGCCGCCTCGCGGCGGCCGCGGCGGGTGCGCAGATCGGAGTGCAGGATCAGCTCGAGCGTGTAGCAGCTCGCCGCCGCCGGGGCGTTGTAGATGGCCGCCAGCCCGGCGCCGGCGGCCGCCCCGACGAGCAGCCGACGGGTCTCGTCGTCGGCCCGGGCCCGTTCCACGACCGCCTGGCCGCCGACGGCGGCGAGGATGCGGGGGGCGGCCTCCCGCCCGAGCGACATGCCCGCGCCGACGACGAGCAGCTGGGCCAGGGCGTCCGCGATGTTGACGCGCGCCGGCATGCGGGTGCGCCGCGCCGGGTCGGGATCGACGGCTCCGGCGATGCTCGACGGCATGCCCCTGGGACGGCGACGGATGCGCCACCAGCACAGGCCGCAGACGGTCCCGGACATGGCCGCCGCGAGCAGACGGCGCCATGGCGGCGCGGCCCCGACGCCGTCCGTGGCCGCCGTGTAGTCGAAGCCGAAGCAGACCGTCTCGATGCCGATGGACAGATAGCGGACCAGTGAGCCGATGAGCCCGGCGACCACCGCCACGGGCACGAGGACGACCCCCGTGCGCGCCCGGCGGCCGCTCCGGGCGGACGGGTCCGGCCCGGACCGGCTCATGTGCCGCCCTCGTCGGCGACCCTGCCCGCCTCGATCTCGGCGGTCCGCGGGTCGAGGTAGTGGCCGGTGCGCTCCAGCGGCTCGCCCCGTCCGTCGAACTCGAGGACGAGCGGCTGGGCGGCCGGGATGTTGAGCCGCTCGACCTCGTCGGCGCCGAGACCGCATGCGAGCAGGACCAGGGCCCGCAGAGAGTTCCCGTGCGCGACGACCGCGATCGGGCCCTCGCCGGCGACGAGCGAGGGCAGCAGTCGTCCCCACAGGGGGCGGACCCGTTCGACGACGTCGGCCAGGGACTCGCTCCCGCCGGGCACCAGCGGGCCGAGCCCGGCGCCGTCGAGGCCGCGCCAGCTCGCGCGCTGCGCGGCGGTGGCCGCCGGCGGCCTGCCCTCGAGGGTGCGCCGCCACGTGAAGAAGGCCTCGTCGCCCCAGCGCTCGCGGCACTCGCGCTTGGACACCCCGGTCAGGCAGCCGTAGTCGCGCTCGGCGAGCCGCCAGCTCTCGCGCAACGGCGCCTCGGGGCACAGCGCCGCGCGGATGCCCTCGGCCGTGCGCACGGCGCGCAGCAGGGGGGAGGTGAGCACGAGTCGCGGGCGCAGCCCGGCGTCGGCCATGAGCCGCGCCGCAGCGGCGATCTGCGCGTGACCGCGCGCCGACAGGTCGACGTCGAGCAGCCCGGTGAAGATCTGCTCGGCGTTGTAGCGCGACTCGCCGTGCCGGACGAGGACGAGAACGCGTCGGCGCCGCGCGTCGCAGGAGCCCATGCCCGTCGCCCTCCCTCGTCCGACCGGTGCTCAGTCTATGCCGCAGGGCCCGCCGGAGCCCTGTCGGAGGCGGCTCCGGAGCCCTGTCGCGCGGGGCCACGAGGAGGCCGGGGCCCCTCAGCGCTCGGCCCTGCCCCGCACGACGCCTCGGCGGACGACGAAGTGCCAGCTCAGACCATTCATCGTGAGCACCTGCGGGCGCAGCTCGTCGGGCAGGATGCCGGTGCGATCGGTGTACCCGAGCAGGTACTCGTCGAATGGGGGGAGCGTGACGGTCCTCACCAGGGCCCGGTTCATCTCTGCGGAGGTGATGCCCGACTGCCAGTCGGGCACGTAGTGGTCCCCGTCGCGGTGGTAACCGGTGCCGAGCGCCAGGGCCCGGCGCGCCCGGCCCCGACCCAGGTGGGTCCACCAGGCGAGGTCGTCGAGCGTCGCCGGGCCGTGCGATCCGACATAACGCGTGGCCAGTTCGGCGAGGGCCTCGTCGCCGTCGAGCTCGCGCTGGGGCACGGGCAGCTGCCCGACGAGCCGGAAGACCTCCTCGCCGCCGCGCCGGGCGCCCTGGACGACGAGCCCCTCGCCGCCGAGCGCCCGCAGCAGGTGCGGGCCGCGGTTGCCGCCCGGGTCGATGCCGACGCGCGCGAAGACCTCGTAGCACTGGCGGCGCGTCAGCTCGCCCGCGGCGAGCGCCTCGTGAAGGGCCTCGCGAGGCCCGTCGAGGCCCGGCTCCAGGCCCAGCCGCGCCCGGCGCCTCCGCGCGGTCCGCTCGACGGGGCCCATGCCGAGGACGCTGAGCCAGGCGGCGTCCTCGGCGGCGAGATAGTGCAACGTGCCTCGCTGGGGCCAGCAGCGCACGAGCAGCCCGGCGTCGAGCTCGGCCTCGGCGGGCGCCGTCCGGAACCGGCTGCGGCGCCGGCCCTGACGGATCGCGATGGCCTCGAGGCCGCCGTCGTAGTTCTGGCCCTGGATCGCCAGCATCCAGCGGCACACGTCGACGGGTGCGAGAACACGCCCGGCCAGCGGATGGGCGTCCGACGGCGCGAGCAGCTGCGCGATGAGACGGCGCGCGGCGATCTCACGAGGTTCGAGGGACACGGTCCTCCCATCCGTCGCACGGTCAGGTGTCAGTCCTCCCGGAAGGGCTTGCACAGACCATTGAACACGCCTCCGGCGGACACGGCTCATGGGCCCCGCACCCGATCAGGCGTATGGTTTGGGCGCACGTGGGGCGGCGCCCGGGCAGGCAGTCAGCACCCGACGCCACCGTCACCCCCGACCCAGAGGAGCACTCATGTCACAGATCCCTCCGGCCTCCGGCTCCCCGTACGGCCCGGGCCCCTACGATCCAGGCAGCAACGCGCCGTCCATGGGCGTGCCGGCCCATGCTCCGTACGCACCACCGGGCGGGCCCGTGAACGCACCGGCGCCCTACGGGCCGGGGCTTCCTCAGGCCACTGTCAAGAGCACCAGGGGCCCGGTCGTCCTCCTGACGATCGGCATCATCCTCGTCGTGGCAGCCGTCGCGGCCCTGGTCCTCGCGATCAACTCGGTCGCGGGCGTCGCGAACTCGCTGAACGAGATCAATGGGCACGGGAACTCGCAGGTGACCCTGGAGGAGAACGGCCACTACGGTCTGTACGGCGACAGCTCGACCGAATGCACCGTCCGGAACCCCGACGGCGGCGAGGTCACGGTGAGGACGCCCAGCGCGAGCATCGAAATCAACAACCACCAGATGTTCGGGACCTTCACCGCCACGAAGGCGGGTGAGTACACGGTCACGTGCAACTCCCTCCTCGACACCCCGGTCTACCTGGGCGAGGGGGCCACGGCCGGCGGGATCCTCAACAGTGCGGCAGGGATCATCCTGGCCGTCCTGGGACTGGTCATCGGCGTGCCCATGACCATCGGAGGCCTCATCTGGCTCGTCGTGCGCAGGTCCAACAACCGTCGCGCGGCGGCCGCCCAGGGCGCTGGGATCGTCGGCTCGGCGCTGCCCGGCCAGCCGGACCCGCAGGCGCCCTCGGCGTACAGCGCCTTCGGGGGCCGGATGGTCGACCCCTCCGCGCCGACCGCCACCGTCAACCCGCCCAATCGCGACCAGTTCGGCCAGGGTGGTCAGGGCGGTCAGTCGCAGTACTGAACTGAACCGACGGCCCTCCCGCCGCGCGCCGGGCCCGCGCAGGACGCGCCCCTGAGCTCTCTGCCGCTCAGGGGCGCGTCCGCACGGCCAGGGCGATGCGGCGGGTCGGTCGGGCCAGGGCGATCCCGCCGAGCACCTCGTCCACGGTCGGACTCCAGGCCTGATCCGGAATGCCCGATAATGAACATTATGTCAGATCTGTGGATTGCACACCCATGATGCCAGACGTCGGGATCAGGACCACAGCACGAATCCTGCTCGATGTCGGTGACGCCTCTGATCTCCGGAACGTTCGGGTGACCCGCTGGACACTTGGCCGCCCACCGCAAGGTTTGTCCAGCCGGGGCCCGCACGGTTCACGACGCGGACCCAGAGCCAGCGGTGTGCATCCACGATGTCGCTGTGCGCCCGCGGCGCGGCACGAACGACCCGGCGACGACCGTCGGTTCCCGTTCCCGTGCATCGACCCTGTGCGCCATCCCCTCTGGAGGCGGCCCCGTCGGCAGGATTCCGGACTCGGCGCCCGGTCGCCGTTGACCGGACGCCCGTCCGAAGAACCCTTGAGAGCTTGTGGCTGGCGATGGGCAGATCGGTCGCCACAAGCCCCGGAGACCCGGGTGACCGGCTTCTGTCTCGCCACTCGAGCTCCCGCGCAGACGCCGACCGGGGATTCAAGGGTGGGACACCTCGGACGCCGTGTTTGCTCTGCGTGGAAACTATGCTCCCACATAGAACGAGCTGTGAGTACCGTGTGTGTCACCATTCAGCTCTGAGCGGATTCTCTGGACAGACCTCAGCCCGTCGTGCATTTCGGTCGGCCCCTCGGCTCTGGCCCGCCACAGTACGCGGGGATCCGGTCTGCTCCACCGCGGGCACGAGGGGCGAGGCCCTCTCCCCCGTGTCCGGGCGAGGGACCACTCGTTCCGACGCGGGCGAACGCTGGGCGGATCGTCCCCGAGACATGCCCACCTGGCAGGACGGCGAGTCCGCCCACGCCCTCGTCGCCGCCCGGCTCGGCGTGGACGATCGGCTGCCAGCGTGCACGCCCTGGGACTGGCGCGGCGCTCGGCGCAGCCGTCACGACGGGCGGTCCGACGATCCGGGCCCTGCGCATGGTCAAGACGCCCGAGGAGCTGTCGGCCCTGCACGGGGCCAGCGAGGCCGTCGACCGCGTCCACGCCCGCATCGGCGAGTGGCTGCGCCCCGGGCGCACCGAGGACGAGATCGGCTCCGACATCGCCGCGGCGCTCGCCGAGGAGGGGCACGAGCGCGCCGACTTCGTCATCGTCGCCTCCGGCCCCCACGGGGCGAGCCCCCCACCACGGGCGGTCCGACCGTGTCGTGCGCGCCGGCGAGCCCGTCGTCGTCGACATCGGCGGGCCGGCGCCCAGCGGCCACTCCAGCGATTCGACGCTGTGCAACCGCAGCGGGCGGGACTGGCGCCTTCCCGCCTGAGCCCCGTCGGGGTCGGTCCCGGCGAGACGGCGGCGGGACAGTGCGGGGCGCGCCCCACGCGGCCTTCCGGCGGGGATGGCACCGGGCTGGGCCCCTGTGAGCGGACTCGACCACCGTCACACGATCGGCGCGTCCTGTGTCGCCATGTCGTGCGGGCCATCGTCAACAACCTCGGCCCGCTGCTGTTCGTCATCCATGGTGGCCACCGGCAGCAGGAAGGGCTCCCCGCCGGGCCGGATCGGGCTTGAGCGGTGCGGATCAGCCGAATCCCTCCCGCTCGGACCAGTAGGCGAGGCCGTTGGTGAAACCGCCCCGCAGGGCGGCCTCGAGGTGGTCGACGCCCTCCAGCGGGTCGAGCCGGACCGTCATGCCGGCATTCCCGGCAGCCTGCGAGACGGTCACGGCGTCCGGCCCGAAGGCGCCGTCCTCGGTGCCGTAGGAGAAGTAGGCCCACATGTCCTCGTAGTGGTTCCGGCCGAGGACGGTCAGGGGCTTCGTCTCGTCGTAGGCCGCCTGGTCGCCGCCGAAGACGTTCTCCAGGTTCCAGTCGGGATGCTCCTCGCCGGGGTAGAGCTCCCCGGAGAGGTCCAGGATCGTGCCGAACAGCTCGGGGTGCTTGGCGCCGAACAGGATCGAGCACAGCCCGCCGTTGGAGTAGCCCGCGACCGTCCAGTCGTTCCGGTCCTGCGGGACGTTGAGGTTGTCCCTGATCCAGTTGACGACGTCGGTCGTCACATAGGTCTCGACGTTGCCGTAACGGCTCGTGTCCAGGCACAGCGTGTCGTCGTCGGGGCTGCCGAGCTGGTCGGCGAGGACGACGATCGGGGCGACGCCCGCGTGGCCCGCCGCATAGGCGTCGAGGACATCGGCCAGCATCGTCGGGTCGGGGTTGCCGGGCTGGCCCATCATCATGATGACGACCGGCAGCCGAGGGGCGTCGGGGACGAGCGCGGCGGGCGGAAGGTAGATGCCGGCCGACCGGGCGCCGAAACCCGAGACGGTCGGGGCGATCCGCACGTAGCCGGTCGTCCCGGTGCTCGGCATGCCGTCCGGGGCTCTCCAGGTGGTCGGGTCGATGCGTCCCGCATCGCTGCGCGCGGGCAGGGAGATCGTCGTCGGCTGGTCGTAACCGACGAGGGCGCCGAGGGTCTCGTCGATGCCGTAGACCTTGTTGACGCCGAGCGTCGCCCCGGCCACGAGGACAGGAACGGCCAGGACGGCGCAGCAGCGGCGCCGCCAGGTGGACCGGTGCAGGTTCGCCGCGGCGACGCCGACGGCGGCGCAGCAGCCGACGATGATGGCCCGCCCGGCCCACGGGATCGGGCCGCCACTCAGATTGAGGCGCTTCTCGACCACGACGAGGATCAGTGCGCCGAGCACGGTTGCGTTGAGGGCGACGATGCAGACGGTGGCCGCCCAGCCGCGCCGGCGCCTGACGAGCAGCCCCGCGAGGACGAGGGCGCAGAGCGCCGCCGCGGGTACGAGCTCCGCGGCGTCGACGATGCGTCGGGCGGCGAGCCAGCGCAGTGCCGAGGCGAACCAGTCCCGGAGCGTGTTCATGAGCCGCTCCCCCCTGCCGCACCGGCCGCGCGCCGGGAGCGGATCACCCGGGAGAGCACGGTGCGCCAGTCCACCCGGTCGGTCCTGCTGAGATAGGCGGTGGTGAGGGCCCCGCCGATCGCGGGCAGCTGGCTCGGGTCGGCGTAGACGAGGTAGAGGGGCCGGAAGACGGGCCCGAACTTGGACTTGAAGTGGTGGAGGGAGGTGAAGCCGTAGTACGGCTCGATCGCCCCGGCGAGCTGGTCGAGCACACCGGTGATCGTCTCGGAGACCTCGTCGGTGACCGGCTCGTCATCGCGTTCGACGCGGGCCAGCGGCGAGCCCGACAGGCTCATCACCTCGTAGCCCTCCTCCTGGAAGGCGAGAGCGGCCGTGCCGATGAGCAGCTCCATGCCGGAGTGGAAGGCCTCCGGATGGTCGCTGCGGCGCATGACGTCGAGCAGCCAGCCGGTGACCCGACCGTCGGTGTACAGCGGCAGCCAGGACGCGACGGCGTGCACGTGACCGGCGTCGTCGACCGCGACCTCGCAGCGTACGGCGGGGTCGTCCATCTCCGACAGACCGCCGAGGGTGAAGCCCATGGGCGGCAGCGCCTGCTCGTCCTGCCAGCCCTCGACGACCCGGATGATGCCGCTGCGCAGCTGCGCCGAGCACTGGGACAGGCTCGTCCACTCGACGTGGATGCCCTCGCGACGGGCCCGGTTCATGGCGGTGCGCACGTCCTGGAAGCGCTTCCCCTTGAAGGCCACCTGCCCGAGCTCGAGACGCGACTCCTCGGCGACCTGCATGGCGTGCCAGCCCGCCGCGCGGGCGGCGCGGGCGAACTCCGGCCCGACCGAGTAGAAGCACGGGACGAGGCCCTGCTCGTCGCAATACTCGCCGAAGCGCACGGCGGCATCCATCTGGTCGTCGGCGAGGGGCTCCCCCACCGTGAGGGCGACGCCGTGCGAGGCCCGGTAGGCGACGGCCGAGTCCCGGCCGGGGCCGAACCAGTGGATCGCCCCGGGCCAGGCCGCCATGGGCGAGAGGAGACCGCCCTTGCCCCGGCGGGCGAGCTCGCGCACGCGTGCCCGGTCGCGCTCGGTGCGCTCGGGGCCGACCGTCATGTCGCGCACGAGCATGACGAGGAAGGCGAGTGTGGTCAACGGGGGGACGAGGTTGGCGACGAGACCGGCGGGCAGCGCGTCGGAGCTCAGGTACAGCGGCATGTCGGTGAAGACCTCCAGGCCGAGGACGCGCGCGAGGGCGTCATGGGCGAGGTCGCCGAGACCGGCGCGCGGCTCCCACAGCCCGGACATGGTCAGGCCGGCGAGGATGAAGACCGCCACCCCGCACGCGTAGAGACCGACGTAGCGCGCGAGGCGCGAGAGCACCTCGCGGCGGGACAGCCGCACCGTGAACAGCCCGGCGCAGACCATCAGCAGGGCGATGACCGCCACCGGCTCGAGCACGGGGACGAGGCCGACCGTCACGCGCAGCGCGAAGCCGCCGCCCCGGGGATCCGACTCGTCCCATATCTCGGAGAGCTCGGGCAGCCCGGCGAGGAAGGGCACGACCGTCGAGGCGGCCACGGCGATGTTGACGCCGAGCGCCCAGAACCAGGCCGAGCGCCGTCCGCGCAGCAGCCCGAGGCAGACGACGAGGAGGATGAGCGAGGGCAGGACCGTCATGATCAGGGTCGGGAAGCCGGCGGTCCTGTGCAGCCTCGCCAGCATGCAGGCGTGCTGGCTCGCCAGCGAGCAGATGACGCGCAGCTCCCGGGACTTGAAGGTGCCGGTGCGAAGATAGTCGTCGAGCTGGCTCAGCGGGCTCTCGCCGGCCGCCGACCAGGCCGAGACGATGGGGCCCAGGGCGGTGCAGGCGATGACGAGCGCCACGAGCACGCGCCGCTCGGACAGGACGGCGCGGATGCCGGTGCGTCGCCGCCCGCGCCACAGGAGGGCGCCGAACCCGATCCCGGCGAGCACCGAGCCGCAGGTGACGCAGGCCGTCGACGTCGCGTCGTAGAGCATGAGGGTGATGGCGATCACCGGTCCGGCCCAGCGCACCCGCGTGCACCACAGGCGGGACAGGCCGCCCGAGACCGCCATGAGCGCGCCCATGAGCGCCGGCAGGACGCCGGGCACCCAGCCCTCGCGCATGATCGTCGCCCAGTCCGGCCACCAGGGGTGGATGAGCCAGGTCAGCGCCGTCGTGAACAGGAAGCCCGACAGCTGGCAGCCCGGCAGGACGAGGCCGTAGCGCCACGAGCCGAGACGCCGTTCGACGGTCGGGCCGGCGACGAGCAGGACGGCCAGCACGACGACGAGCGCCGCCCAGCCGCCCGGGGCGATGAACTCCAGCCCGATCCGGCCGAGCCGGATCGTGTCGGGGTCGAAGCGCAGCTCGCTCTGTCGGCTCACCGAGCCGATCCGGTCGGGCTCGGGCAGGGGAAGCCGATCCCCCACGATCGTCATGAGGACCGAGACGACCGCCAGTGCGAGGCTCACCGGGGCGTGCCCGAGACGGACGCCCCAGGCCCTCAGGGCCGTGCCGAAACGCCGGGCGACCGCCGTCGTCCGGCGCGGTGAACCGCTGCTGCCCGTTCTCCACACGGGGCCGATGGTAGGCCCCCGGGCAAGGCGGGGCCGGGCCGACCGGATCCTGATCGGTCCGGCCCGCGGGTCGCCGACCCGCAGCGGGCCGGGTTCAGGACAGCTTGTCGATGATGAGCTCGCGCACCCGTCTGGCGTCGGCCTTGCCGCCCAGCTGCCGCATGACAGCGCCGATGAGGGCCCCGGCCGCCTGCACCCTTCCGCCGCGGATCCGCTCCGCGACGTCGGGATTCGCCCCGATGGCGGCGTCGACGGCGGTCGACAGGGCCCCGTCGTCGCTGACCACGGCCAGGCCGCGGGCCTCGACGATCCGCGCGGGGGCGCCCTCGCCGGCCAGGACTCCCTCGAGGACCGTGCGGGCCAGCTTGTCGTTGATCGTCCCGGCGTCGACGAGCTCCTGCACCTCGGCGACCCGGGCCGGGGCGATCGGCAGGTCCTCGAGACCGACGCCCCGCTCGTTGGCGGCCCGGGCGAGCTCGGTGAGCCACCACTTGCGGGCGGCCGCCGGATCGCAGCCGGCGGCCACGGTGGCCTCGATGAGGTCGAGGGCGCCCTCGTTGCCGTTGATGTCGCGCATCTCCAGGTCCGTCAGGCCCCACTGCGCCTGGAGACGGGCCCGCTTGACGGCGGGCATCTCGGGCAGGGTGGCGCGCAGCTGCTCGACCCACGCGCGGCTGGGCGCCACGGGGACGAGGTCGGGCTCGGGGAAGTAGCGGTAGTCCTCGGCCTGCTCCTTGGAGCGGCCGGCCGTGGTGAAGCTGCCGGCCTCGTTCCACATGCGGGTCTCCTGCCTGACGCGCCCGCCGCCGGCCAGGACGGCGCCCTGTCGGCGGATCTCGTGGCGCAGCGCGGCCTCGACCGAGCGCAGCGAGTTGACGTTCTTCGTCTCGGTGCGGGTGCCGAGCTCGGTCGAGCCCTTGGGCATGAGGGAGACGTTGGCGTCGCAGCGCAGCTGACCCTGCTCCATGCGCCCCTGCGAGACGCCGAGGGCTCGGACCATGTCGCGCAGATGGGCCATGTAGGCGCGCGCCACCTCGGGGCCCCTCGTCCCGGTGCCGAGCACCGGCCTCGTGACGATCTCGACGAGCGGCACGCCGGCGCGGTTGTAGTCCATGAGCGAGTGGTCGGAGCCCTGGATGCGACCGGTGGCCCCGCCCACGTGGAGCGACTTGCCGGCGTCCTCTTCCATGTGGGCGCGTTCGATCGGCACCTCGTAGCGGGCCCCGTCGACCTCGAGCTCGACGCGCCCGTCGTGGGCGATCGGCTCGTCGTACTGGCTGATCTGGTAGTTCTTCGGCATGTCCGGGTAGAAGTACTGCTTGCGGGCGAAGCGGCACCACTGGGCGATCTCGCAGCCCAGGGACAGGCCGATGCGGATGGCCGACTCGACGGCCTTGCGGTTGACGACCGGCAGGGAGCCGGGCAGGCCGAGGCAGACCGGGCAGATGTGGGTGTTGGGCTCGCCGCCGAACTCGGTGGAGCAGCCGCACCACATCTTCGAGGCGGTGCCGAGTTCGACGTGCACCTCCAGGCCGAGGACGACGTCGAAGCGCTCCATCGCCTCGTCGTAGTCCATGAGTCCGTCGCTGCTGCACTTGTACTGGACGCTCACCTCGTGGCCTCCTCGCTGTTCATGGCCGTGCCGGGCAGTTCGGGCGCCCGCCGGCAGAAGTCGGCGGTCCCCGCGAGCCGTTCGAGCGCCGCGCCGACGCGGTAGACGCGGTCGTCGCCGAGCACGGGGGCCATCACCTGGAAGCCGACCGGCAGTCCGTCCTCGGACGAGCGGCCCGCCGGGAAGGAGCCTGCGGCGACGCCGGCGAGGTTGGCCGGCAGGGTGCACAGATCGCCCCTGTACATGGCCAGCGGGTCGCCCACGCGCTCCCCCAGCCGGAAGGCCGTCGTCGGGGCGACGGGAGAGACGAGCACGTCGACCCTCTCGAAGGCGGCGGCGAAGTCTCGCGCGATGAGCGTGCGCATCTTCTGGGCCGAGCCGTAGTAGGCGTCGTAGTAGCCGGCCGACAGGGCGTAGGTGCCCAGGATGATGCGGCGCTTGAGCTCGGCGCCGAAGCCGGCGCCGCGCGACAGACGCATGACGGTTTCGGCGGAGTTCGAGCCGTCGTCGCCCACGCGCAGCCCGTAGCGCATGGCGTCGTAGCGGGCCAGGTTGCTGCTCAGCTCGCTCGGCATGATGAGGTAGTAGGCGGCCAGGGCCTGCCGGAAGTGGGGGCAGGAGACCTCGACGATCTCGGCGCCGGCCCCGCGCAGCAGCTCGACCGAGTCGGTGAAGCACTTCTCGACGCCGGCGGCGTAGCCCTCGCCGCCCAGCTCGGAGACGACGCCGATGCGCATCCCCGTCGCATCGGCGGCGCCGGCCGCCGCGACGACGTCGGGGACCGGCGCGTCGAGGCTCGTCGAGTCGGCGGGGTCGTGGCCGGCGATGATGACGTGCAGCGCCGCGGCGTCGGCCGCGTTGCGCGCGCAGGGGCCGGCCTGGTCGAGACTGGAGGCCATGGCGATGATGCCCTGACGGCTCACGCCGCCGTAGGTCGGCTTGACGCCGACGGTGCCGGTCATCGAGGCGGGCTGGCGGATCGAACCGCCGGTGTCGGTGCCGATGGCCAGGGGGGCCTCGAAGGCGGCGAGCGCCGCCGCCGAGCCGCCGCCGGAGCCCCCGGGGACGCGGTCGAGGTCCCACGGATTGCGCGTGGGCCCGTAGGCCGAGGACTCGGTGGACGAGCCCGTGGCGAACTCGTCGAGATTCGTCTTGCCGAGGATGACCAGGCCGGCGTCGAGGAGGCGCCGGACGACGGTCGCGTTGTACGGCGGGACCCAGCCCTCGAGCATCCGCGATGCCGCGGTGGTGGGCAGGCCCTCGTAGCAGAGCAGGTCCTTGACGGCGATCGGCACGCCGGCCAGCGGAGAGGCGGCGGGCTCGCCAGCGGCGATCCCGGCATCGACGGCGGCTGCCCGGGCCAGCGCGCGCTCGGCGTCGAGGGACAGGAAGGCGTGGACGGCGGGCTCGACGGCCTCGATCCGGTCGAGGAGGGCCCGGGTGATCTCGACGCTGGTCTGCTCGCCGACGGCGATGCGACGGCCCAGCTCGAGGGCGGGTGCGGTGCAGATGTCGGCGGTCGCGGACTCGTGCGCGGTGCGGGTGCTCATGCGGTCCTCCCTCCCCCTCAGCCGGCGTCCGAGTCGTCGATGACGCGGGGCACGCGGAAGCGCTGCTCGGCCTGGGCCGGCGCCCCGGCGAGCATCGCCTCGGCGGGCCAGCTGTCCCGGCGCTCGTCATCGCGCATCACATTGGTCAGCGGCACGGCGTGGGAGCTGGGCGGGATGTCCCGGTCGGCGAGGACCCCCACGGAGGCGACGGCCTCGAGGATGACATCCAACTGGGGGGCGATCTCGGCCAGTTCGGCCTCGGTCAGCTCGATGCGGGCCAGATCGGCCAGCCTGCTGACGTCCTGCGGCGTGAGGGCCACGATGACTACTCCTTCGCGGGCCCGGCGGGCCGCCCGACGTTCGTCGACCGCGGCCGGACCCTGTCCGCGGGCCATTTTATCGGCCCGTCCTGCGGGGGCGGTCCGCCGACCAGCCGCCCCGACCCGTCGTGCCCTGGACGGCCGCGGCTGGTCAGCCGCCCTGGACGGCTCGGTAGAAGACGGTGATGAGCGCCGTGACGGCTGCGACGCCGACGACGAGGGCGGTGACGGCGAGGACGCGGAGGCGCTTCTTGCGCGAGGTCGTCGGCACGAGCGAGGGGCCCCACTCCCCCAGGCGGGGGCGCACCCTCACCGGCGCGTCGCCGGTGAGGTCCAGATCGGAGGAGAACGTGGCCATGGCGGCGATTCTAGCCGCCCGGTCCCACCCGGACGCCCGGGGCCGTTCAGGCCCCGGCGTCGTCGGCGACCCCGGCCAGTGCGCGCAGGATGCGCCACTGGCCGTTCTCGGAGGCCCCGGCCAGCCCGCACGCCGGGGTGAGGGCCCAGTCAGCCGGGCGCGGCGAGTCCTCCGCGACGTCCAGGCCGGCGCGGGCCCTCGCGAACCGGCGGGCGAGATCCGCGACGTCGGGCTCCTCCTCGTCCGCGCCGACCAGCCCCAACCACGGGCTCCGGTCGGGTGCGGCGTCGCACCAGGCGGCGAGCTCGTCCCAGCGGCCCCCGGCCCAGGCCCGCACGTCGAGGCTCAGCGCGTCGGCGCCTGCCGCCCCGAGCACGTCGAGGTGGGGGTCGTCGGCGCAGCAGTGGAGGGCGACCAATTCTCCCCCGGCCCGGGCCGCGTCCACGGCGTCGGCGAGGACGCCCCGGGCCCGCTGGCCGTCGACGGGGTCCAGCCGGTGGCGGCCCGACTCGTCGGGCACCTCGCCGTCGAGCACCATGGCGAGGCACGGCTCGTCGATCTGGACGGCGACGGGGCGCTCGGCCAGGCGCGCAGTCCCCCTCACGAAGTCGCCGACCCCGGCCGTCCAGGACTGGGCGATGTCGCGGAGCGCGCCGGCGTCGCCGACCGCCCGGCCGCCACGGGGCAGGCCGAGGCGGGCCGCCAGGGTGAGCGGGCCCGCGACGGTCAGGGTGGGCGTGCCGGGCCAGTCCGCCAAGTGCTCGACGAAGATCTCCCGGTCGTCGCCGAGCATGCGGCGAGCGCGTCGCCCGATGAGCGAGGGCCCCTGGGCCAGACGCCAGCCCGAGGGCTGCAGGTCGACCGGCAGCCCCGGCAACAGGCTCGCCGCGCGCCCGATCATGTCGGCGCCGGGGCCCCGTGCAGGCAGTTCGGGCATCGGGGCGCGTCCGACGAGCTCGCCGAGCACGGCGCGGCAGCAGGCCGCGTAGTCGTGACCGGCGAAGGAGCCGAGCGCGGTGGCGATCATGCGCGCACCGCCCCCGCTCCGGGACCACCGGACGCCCCTGCGCGGCGGGTCGCGGTGATCTCCGCGCAGCCCCGCACGACGTCGCCGTCGTAGAGCACGACGAACTGGCCCGGCGCGACCGAGGGGACCGGCTCATCGAAGACGACGCGCACGCGCTCGTCGTCGTGGTGCACGACAGCGGGGCAGGCGGCGCCGTGGGCCCGGAACTGGGCCGCGCCGTGCCAGCCGTCGGGCAGTGGCGGGCCGGTGAGCAGCAGCCGCTCGGCGACCAGCTCGTCGACGAGCAGCGCGTCGGCCGGGCCGACGCGCACGATGTTCGCGCCGGCGTCGATGCCGGTGACGTAGCGCGGCGCGCCGTCGGCCGCCGGGCGGGTCAGGCGCAGGCCCCTGCGCTGGCCGATCGTGAAGTGGTGGGTCCCCGCGTGGTGGCCGATGACGACGCCGTCGGCGTCCACGATGTCGCCCGGGCGCTCGGGCAGGCGCCCGGCGGGGAAGCGGCCGGCCCCGCCAGCGGTGACGAAGCAGATGTCGGTGGAGTCGGGCTTGTCGGCCACCGGCAGCCCGAGGCGGGCGGCCAGGGCGCGCACCTCGTCCTTGGAGGCGAGTTCGCCGAGCGGGAACACGAGTCGGGCGAGGCTCTCCTGGTCGAGGACGGCGAGCACGTAGGACTGGTCCTTGCGCCGGTCCGCCGCGCGGCGCAGCTCGGCCGGGCCCTCCTCCGACCGGGTGATCCGCGCGTAGTGTCCCGTTGCGACGGCGTCGAATCCCTCGGCGCGGCTCATGGCCAGCAGCCCGGCGAACTTCACGCCGCGGTTGCAGCGCAGGCAGGGGTTGGGCGTGCGCCCTTGCGTGTAGGAGTCGACGAAGTAGTCGACGACGCGCTCGGCGAAGGGCCCGCGCAGGTCCCGGACGACCAGGTCGATGCCGAGGCGCTCGGCGACCCGCCGGGCGTCGTCGGTCTCGGGCACCGACGCCGTCCCCATGAGCAGGTGGACGCCGACGACCTCGTGGCCCTGCGCCTGGACGAGGGCGGCGGCGACCGCCGAGTCGACGCCGCCGGACACGGCCACCGCAATGCGCATCTGGGCAACTCCTGGAACTGGTCGGGATCGGTTCGCGGCGCGCTCAACGGCGCTGGCGGACACACGCGCAATCCTGGCATACGTGCATACCGGTCGCCACCGCCGACTAGACTCTCACGCTGTGCGTGGGCGGCCCGCGCACAGCACATGGAACCCCGCGCCGCCAGCTCGAAAGAGCCGCCAGCCGGAAAGAGCAGTGACGATGACCCTCTCGCCCGAGCACAACGGACCCGCCCTCGGCGCGGTGCTCACCGATGACGGCTGCACCTTCGCCCTCGTGGCACCGCGCGCCGAACGCGTCGAGCTCGCCCTCGTGAGGGACGACGGCACGACGATCCGCAACGTCGACATGACCAACGACAACGGCACTTGGCGCGCCGCCGTCAGGGGCGTCGTCGCCGGGCAGCGCTACGGCTACCGGGTCCACGGCGAGTGGAACCCCGATGCGGGTCTGCGCGCCAACCCGGCCAAGCTCCTCGTCGACCCCTACGCCAGAGCGGTCACCGCCGGCGTCGACTACACCGGCCCCATCTTCGACCACACCGCGGAGTCCTACTACGAGCCGGACACCCGCGACTCCGCCCAGTCCGTGCCGCTGTCCGTCGTCGTGGCGGACTCCCCCGCCCCCGAGCCGATCGCCCGGCGCCTGCCCCTCGAGCAGTGCGTCGTCTACGAGACGCACGTCAAGGGCTTCACGATCATGCACCCGTCGGTGCCCGAGCACCTGCGCGGGCGCTACGCGGGGCTGGCCTACCCGGCAGTCATCGAGCACCTCACCGAGCTCGGCGTCAACGCGATCGAGCTGTTGCCCATCCACCAGTTCGTCTCCGAGCCCTTCATCATGGGCCGCGGCCTGTCGAACTACTGGGGCTACAACACCCTGGCCTACTTCGCCCCGCACGGCGCGTACTGCTCGGTGGGCACCGAGGGCGACCAAGTGCAGGAGTTCAAGAACATGGTGAGCGCCCTGCACCGCGCCGGCATCGAGGTCATCCTCGACGTCGTCTACAACCACACCTGCGAGGGCAGTCACGAGGGCCCGACGCTGAGCTTCCGCGGCATCGACCACAAGGGCTACTACCGCCTCACCGACGACCTTCGCAACGACTACGACGTCACCGGTTGCGGCAACTCGGTCGACACCGGTCACGAGGAGGTCCTCGACCTCATCCACGAGTCGCTGCGCTACTGGGTCACGCAGATGGGCGTCGACGGCTTCCGCTTCGACCTCGCCACCACCCTCATCCGCGACAGCGCCCACGGCGTCGACCAGAACCACGAGTTCAAGAAGCGCCTGGCCGCCGACCCGGTCTTCGACGGCATCAAGCTCATCGCCGAGCCCTGGGACATGGGCCCCTACGGCTACCAGGTCGGACGCTGGGGCAGGGGCTGGAGCGAGTGGAACGACCGCTACCGCGGCTACATGCGCGACTACTGGCGCTCCATGGCGCACGGCGTCAACGAGCTGGCCTCCCGGGTCGCCGGCTCGCCCGACATCTTCGACAACGACGAGCGCCCGCCGTCCAGCACGATCAACTTCATCGATGCCCACGACGGCTTCTGCCTGCGCGACCTCGTCAGCTACGACGGCAAGCACAACGAGGCCAACGGCGAGGACAACCGCGACGGCTCCGACGACAACCGCTCCTGGAACTGCGGGGCCGAGGGCGAGACGGACGATCCCGGCGTCAACGCGCTGCGCCACCGCCAAGTGCGCAACATGCTTGCGGGCCTCATCATGTCGGACGGCACGCCGATGTTCTGCGCCGGCGACGAGATGGGCCGCACCCAGCAGGGCAACAACAACGCCTACTGCCAGGACAACCAGATCAACTGGGTGCACTGGGACCTGCTCGACCAGTGGGCCGACGTCTTCGCGACGGCCAAGCGGTTCATCGCGCTGCGCCGCTCCTCGCCGCTCCTGCAGGCCGACGACTACCACTACCGCACCGAGGTGACGGACGCCGACGGCAAGGGCCTGGGCCGCTACGAGATGGCTTGGATGAACGGCTACAGCGGCGAGATGGGCGAGGCCGACTGGAACGACGGCGGCCGACGGCTGCTCGGCAAGTACGTCTCCAACGCCACCGACGAGGCCTTCCTCATCTGGTTCTACTCGGGGGACCAGCCCGTCGAGGTCACCACTCCCCCGGTCCCGTGGGGCACGAGCTACCGGATCGTCGCCTCGACCGCCGACGAGGGCGAGCTGCCCACCGAGGCGCTGGGCCCGCAGGCAGACTTCACGCTCCCCGGCCGCACGGTCGTCGCGATGCGGGTGACGGTCCCCACGACGAGGGCGCAGGTGGACGAGCTCGAGGGCATCACGACCGCCCCCGCCGACGCCGCCCAGGACGGGCCGGCCGAGCAGCCCCAGCAGGACGCGACCGCCGAGCAGACTCCGGAGAGAACCGCCGGATCCGCTCAGGACGCGCCGGCCCCCCAGTGACGGCGTGCCGGGGCGGGCGGCGCCGAGGAGGACGAACGACGAGGGGGCGGTTCCCGGGGCCGCCCCCTCGTCGGTGGGACGATCAGGACTCGAGGGCCGCCCCGTTGGCGACCGCGGCCAGGCCCAGCTCGGCGGAGCTCGCCATGAGCGCGTTCTTCGGCACGACGCGCACGGTGTAACCGACCGGGCCTGCGAAGTGCGAGACGGCGCGCACGCTGAACTCCTGCGCGTCGCCCTCGGTGCGCCCGGTCGGGGCCAGCTCGTTGATGCGCACGTGGTGCATCTCGTCATCGGCGTCGACGTCGCCGGAGACCAGCTGGACCGAGACGTCCTCGGCCGTCAGCTCGCCCAGGCGCACCCACGCGGTGAAGAGGTTCTCGGCGCCGACCGGGACGGGGTTCGGCAGGTCGGAGACGACCCGCTCGACGGCCACGCCGGACCACACGGTACGCACCTCGCGCTTCCACTCCGCGAGCTCACCGGCGACGCCGTCGGCGGTGAGGGCGCGCGAGGAGCGCGCGGCCGGCGTGTAGTACCAGGTCGTGTAGTCGCGCACCATGCGGCTGGCGAGGATCCTCGGCCCGAGGTCGGAGATCGTCTCGCGCATCATGCGCAGCCACGCGGTGGGCAGGCCATTGGCGTCGCGGTTGTAGAATTTCGGCACGACCTCGTTCTCGATGAGCTCGTACAGGGCCTCGGCCTCGGCGGCGTCGCGGGCGACCGGGTCCGTGATCGTGTTCGCGGAGGGGATCTCCCAGCCGAAACGGGGCTCGTACCACTCGTCCCACCAGCCGTCGCGCACCGACAGGTTGGCGGCGCCGTTGAGGGCGGCCTTCATGCCGGAGGTCCCGCAGGCCTCGTAGGGGCGCAGCGGGTTGTTCAGCCAGACGTCGCAACCGGGGTACAGCGGGCGGGCCATCGAGATGTCGTAGTCGGGCAGGAAGACGAGCTTGCCGCGCACCTGCGGGTCGTCCGCGAACTGCACCATCTGCTGGATGAGGCCCTTCCCGATGTCGTCGGCCGGGTGGGCCTTGCCGGCGATGACGAACTGCACGGGCCGCTCGGGATCGTTGAGCAGCCTCTTGAGGCGCTCGGGCTGGCTCAGCATGAGGGTGAGGCGCTTGTAGGAGGCGCCGCGACGGGCGAAGCCGATCGTCAGGGTGTTGGGGTTGAGGGCCCCGGGCACCCAGTCGGCGTTCACGCCGCGCACCTCGCAGCTCTTCTCGAGGCGTTCGCGCGCCATCGAGATCATCTCGGCGCACATGCGGCGCTTGAGCGACCACAGCGAGGCGTCGTCGACGCGGTCGAGGGCTCTCCAGTCGTAGCCGTCGACGACGGACTCGGCATCGCTGGTCCTCGCCTCGAGGAGCTCGAGCAGGTCGGGGTGGATCCACGTGGGGTGGTGGACGCCGTTGGTGACCGAGCCGATCGGCACCTCGGTGACGTCGAAGTTCGGCCACAGACCCTGGAACATCTCGCGGCTCACCTTGCCGTGGAGCAGGGAGACGCCGTTGGAGCGCTGGCCCAGGCGCAGGCCCATGACGGCCATGTTGAAGCGGGACGGGTCGCCGCCGGGGTAGTCCTCGGCCCCGAGCGCGAGGATGCGGTCGAGCGGCAGCGGCCTGAAGTCGCTGAACTGGTCGGCGACCTGGTTCTGCCCGAAGCGGTCGATGCCGGCCGGGACGGGCGTGTGGGTGGTGAAGAGCGTGCCGCCGCGGGTCATCTCGAGGGCGGTGTCGAAGTCCGCGTCGTCGTCCATGAACTCGCGGATGCGCTCCAGACCGAGGAAGCCGGCGTGGCCCTCGTTGCAGTGGAAGACGTCGGGCTCGGAATGGCCGGTCAGGCGGCAGAAGACGCGCAGGGCCCGGACCCCGCCGACGCCGAGGAGCGTCTCCTGGGCCAGCCGGTGATTCGAGTCGCCGCCGTAGAGCCGGTCGGTGATGTCGCGGGCCTGCTCGTCGTTGCTCTCGACGTTCGTGTCCATGAAGAGCAGCGGCACGCGGCCGACCTGGGCCGTCCACAGCTGGGCGCGGACGGGCCGGTGGCCCACCGTGATCTCGATGCCGGCCTGCTCCTCGCCGTCCATGAGGGGGCTGATCGGCAGTTCGTGCGGGTCGAGGACCGGGTAGTACTCCTGCTGCCAGCCCGAGGCGTTGAGGCTCTGCCGGAAGTAGCCCTGCGCGTAGAGCAGGCCGACGCCGATGATCGGCACGCCGAGGTCGGAGGCCGCCTTGAGGTGGTCGCCGGCGAGGATGCCGAGACCGCCGGAGTACTGGGGCAGCACGGAGGTGATGCCGAACTCGGCGGAGAAGTATCCGATGGAGGCGGGAGCGCCCTCCGTCTTGGCGGCGAAGCCCTGGAACCAGCGGTCGCCGTTCATGTAGTCGTCCAGATCGCGCTGGACGAACTCGAGGTGGCGCAGATAGCGGCGGTCGCCCGCGAGCGTGTCGAGCCGCTCGCGCGAGACGGTTGCCAGCAGCTTCAACGGGGAGTGGCCGGTGGCCTCCCACAGCTCGGAGTCGAGGGACTCGAAGAGCTCCTGGGTCTCCGGGTGCCACGCCCAACGCAGGTTCAGCGCCAGGTCGTGCAGCGGCTCGAGGGGCTCGGGCAGGACCGGCTGGACAATGAATCTTCTGATAGCTCGCACCCTCCAAGGCTATCGGGCGCGCGACCGGGAGGTGCCGGGCCGCCCATTCGTCCAGCATGTGGGAGTCGGGGCGGACCGGATCGGGTCAGCGCGCGTCGGCGACTCGGTCGGGCCGGCCGGACTGTAGCGTAGATGCGTGTTCAGCAAGTGGAAGTGGCGCTCCCAGCGCCCCGACGAGAACCCTCAGCAGCCCCCGGCCGAACCCGCCGCGGCCCCGGCCCCTGCGCCCGTGAGCGGGTCGGCACCCCAGGCGCAGGCTCCCGCCCCGGAGCCCGAGCGGCCGCGCCACGTGGCCCCCGAGACGGCCGTCGAGCCCGCCGAGGACCCGACCCGCATCCCCGTCCCGCCGCGTCGGGGCGTGCCGAACGGCTTCGGGCGCCTCCCGATCCACAACGTCTCCCCCGTTGTCGAGAACGGCGCCTACCCGGCCAAGGCCGTCGAGGACGAGACCATCACCGTTCGAGCGAACATCTTCCGCGAGGGGCACGACGCCCTGGGCGCCTGCGTCGTCCTCACCGATCCGACGGGCGCCGAGCAGCGCGTCGACATGGCCCAGGTCGAGCCCATGGGCCTGGACATCTGGACCGCCCGGGTGCCGCTGGGGGCGCCGGGCGACTACAGCTTCCGCATCGAGGCCTTCGACGACCGCTGGCGCACCTGGCGCCACAACGCCGCCATCAAGGTCGCGGCCGGCATCGACATCCCCCTCGTGTGCGCCGAGGGCCGCCTCATGCTGGACGAGGCCGCCGAGGCGGCCCGCACCCAGGGCGCCGAGGACGACGCCGCCGTGCTGTCCGACGCCGCCCGGCGCCTCGACCCCCGGGCGCCGGCCAGGCAGCTGGGCGAGGTCGCGTCCGACACGGCCGTCGGCGTCGGCATGGGTCGCTGGCTCCCCCGCCGCCTGCTCACCCCGACCGACGAGTTCCCGCTCGTCGTGCACCGCCGCGGAGCCCAGTTCTCCAGCTGGTACGAGTTCTTCCCGCGCTCGGTCGGGGCCGTCCGCCACGGGGATGGCTCGTGGACCTCGGGTACGCTGCGCTCCAGCGAGCGGATGCTCGAGCGCATCGCCGCCCTGGGCTTCACCGTCGCCTACCTGCCGCCGATCAGCCCGATCGGGCACGCCTACCGCAAGGGCCCGAACAACTCCCTGGCGGCCGGCCCGAACGACCCCGGCTCCCCCTGGGCGATCGGCTCGGCGGCCGGCGGGCACGACGCCGTCAACCCGGAGCTGGGCACCATCGAGGACTTCGACCACTTCGTCGCCCGCGCCCACGAGCTGGGGCTCGAGGTCGCCCTGGACTTCGCCCTGCAGGCCTCGCCGGACCACCCGTGGGTCGTCGAGCACCCGGAGTGGTTCACCACCCGTGCTGACGGCACCATCGCCTACGCCGAGAACCCGCCGAAGAAGTACCAGGACATCTACCCGATCAACTTCGACAACGACCCGGAGGGCATCTACAACGAGGCGCTGCGCCTGGCCGAGTTCTGGATCGGGCACGGCGTGACGATCCTGCGCGTCGACAACCCGCACACGAAGCCGGTCGACTTCTGGGCCTGGTTCGCCCATCATCTGCACGAGCGCCACCCCGAGGTCATCCTCCAGGCCGAGGCCTTCACCCGCCCGGAGATGATGCACGCCCTGGCCAAGGTCGGCTTCCACCTGTCGTACTGCTACTATCCGTGGCGCAACACCAAGGACGAGCTGGGCCAGTACCTCACGGAGCTGTCGACCGAGTCGGTGGACTTCTTCCGCCCGAACTTCTTCACCAACACCCCGGACATCAACCCGCTGTTCACGCGCTCGGGCAATCCGGCCGCCTTCGCGATCCGCATGATCCTCGCCGCGACGATGAGCCCGGCCTGGGGCGTCTACTCGGGCTTCGAGCTGTGCGAGCACGAGCCGCTCAGAGCGGGCGGCGAGGAGTACCTGAACTCCGAGAAGTACGAGTTCCGCCCGCGCGACTACGACGCCGAGCCCAATCTCAACGGCCTGCTCGCCAAGCTCAACTCGATCCGCGCCGCCCACCCCGCCCTGCAGCAGATGCGCGGCACCAAGGTGCTCGAGACGAGCAGCGACAAGGTCTTCGCCTTCGCCAAGCGCGACGGCTGGGACCGCGTCGTCACCGTCGTGAGCCTGGACCCCGACGAGGGCGTCGACGCCGAGGTCCGCGTCGACCTCGGCTGGCTCGGCCTCGACCCCGGGCGCGGCATCCGCGTCCACGACGAGCTGACCGGCCAGGACTTCGACTGGGGCGCCGTCGACTACGTCCGCCTGTGGCCGGCCCAGCCGGCCCACGTCCTGTCGGTCTCGCCCGTCCAGCTCTGACCGGCGACGAGCCGGACGAGCCACCGGTGTGCACCGCCCGTCCGACGCTGCACCCCCACCCAGCACACGGACAACATCTCAGGAGATGGTGACGATCACTGCCGTCGAACCGAACGGACGGGCGAACGGGCCGGCCCCCGGAGGATCGGAGCTGGTCGACTACGACGCCCAACTGGAACTGGCCCTGGCCCTCACGAAACCGAGCGGTGCGATCGACCCGAACGACACCTCGTGGTTCCGGACGGCCGTCTTCTACGAGGTGCTCGTCCGCTCGTTCGCCGACTCCGACGACGACGGCCTCGGGGACTTGGCGGGCCTGACCCGCCACCTGGACTACCTCCAGTGGCTGGGCGTCGACTGCCTGTGGCTCCCGCCCTTCTTCAGCTCCCCGATGAGCGACGGCGGCTACGACGTCTCCGACTTCCGCTCGGTGCAGCCCGGTCTCGGCACCCTGGAGGGGTTCGGCGAGTTCATCGACGCGGCCCACGACCGCGGCATGCGGGTGATCATCGACTTCGTCATGAACCACACCTCGAGCAGCCACCCGTGGTTCCAGGCCTCCCGCACCGACCCCGACGGCCCCTTCGGCGACTACTACGTGTGGCGCGACGAGCCCGACGGCTATCCCGACGCGCGCATCATCTTCCTCGACACCGAGACCTCGAACTGGACCTGGGACGAGGTGCGCGGCCAGTACTACTGGCACCGCTTCTACTCCCACCAGCCCGATCTCAACTACGAGAACCCGAAGGTGCTGGCCGAGATGCTCGACACCCTGCGCTTCTGGCTGGGCTTCGGCGTCGACGGGCTGCGTCTCGACGCCGTGCCCTACCTGGTCGAGGCCGAGGGCACGAACTGCGAGAACCTGCCCGGCACCCACGCCGTCCTCAAACGGGTGCGCCGGATGATCGAGAACGAGTTCCCCGGCCGCATCCTGCTGTGCGAGGCGAACCAGTGGCCCCACGACGTCATCGAGTACTACGGCGACGGCGACGAGTGCCAGATGGCCTTCCACTTCCCCGTGATGCCCCGTCTCTACATGGCCATGGAGCGTCACACCCGCGAGGCGGTCACGACGATCCTCGCCTCGACGCCCCCGCTGCCCGACGGCTGCCAGTGGGGCGTCTTCCTGCGCAACCACGACGAGCTGACCCTCGAGATGGTCACCGAGGACGATCGCCGGTACATGTGGCGTCACTACGCGCCCGATCCGCGCATGCGGCTGAACCTGGGCATCCGTCGGCGCCTGGCCCCCCTCATGGGCGGCGACCAGGACAAGATCCGCCTCATGCACGCGATGCTGCTGTCCCTGCCCGGCTCCCCCGTGCTCTACTACGGCGACGAGATCGGCATGGGCGACGACGTCGGCCTGCCCGACCGCGACGGGGTGCGCACCCCGATGCAGTGGACCGGCGAGAGCCGGGCGGGCTTCTCCCGCGCCGAGCCCGACGACTTCTACCTGCCGCTCATCGCCGACGGGCGCTACGACCCGCGCCACGTGAATGTCTACGACCAGCTGAACGACCCGACCTCGCTGCTGTTCTGGCTGCGCTCGATGCTCGCCACCCGGCGCGACAGCCCCGTCTTCGGCCTGGGCGGGTTCATGGACCTGGGCGGCGAGAACGACGCCGTGTTGAGCTATCTGCGTACCCTGGAGGGCGAGGACGGCACCTGCAGCGTCCTGTGCCTGAACAATCTCTCGCCGGAGCCGCAGGACATCCTGCTGTACCTGCCGGACTTCTCCGACTACCAGACCGTCGATCTCATCTCGGCCCGGCGCCACGAACCGGTCGGCTCCGACCACGAGTTCAGGCACCGTCTGCCGCCGTGGGGCTTCGCCTGGCTCCGGCTCGAGGAACCTCGGGAGGATGATGATGATGAGTGAGTTGCGGACCGATCCGCGGTGGGCCCACGCGCGGGGATCGCGCTGGTTCGCGGGCAAGGACGGCGGCGCCGAGCCGGTGTCCATCCGCCCGCTGGACTGGTTCGTCCCACCGGGCCGGGGCGGGCCCGCGGTCCGCACCGAGATCCTCTCGGTGGCCTACCCGGACGGGCGCACCGAGGACTACCAGCTGCTGCTCAGCTACCGGCCGGACCGTCTCGCCGGCGCCGTCCTCGGGAGCGGACCCGGCGGAGACCGGCGGTGGGTGCACGACGCCACCCGCGACCCGCAGGCCGTCCTCGCCCTCGTCGACGCGCTGAGGGGCGACGGGCGCGGCGCCGACTGGCAGGGGCGCCTCGCCGTCGACGCCCTGCCGGCGGACCCGCGGCCGGTGCGCCCCTTCGAGGGCGAGCAGTCCAACTCGACCGTCTTCCTCGGCGCCAGCGCCCTCATCAAGGTCATCCGCCGTCTCGAGCCCGGCCGCAGCATCGACATCGAGCTGCACGAGGCCCTGGCGAGAGCCGGCGTGCGCAGCACCGACGAGCTGCTCGGCTCGCTGAGCGCCACCCCCGGCGGCGGCGCGCGGGTCGACCTGGCGATGATCACGACCCGCATCGACGCCGCCCGGGACGGCTGGGCGCTGGCCACCGCCGAGGCCGCCGCGGGCCACGACTTCTCCGCCCACGCCGCCCGGCTCGGCCGCGCGCTGGGGCTGGTCCACGCGGCCCTCGCCGCCCAGCTCGGCACCGGCTCCCTGGACGGCGACGCCATCGCCGACGCCATGACCGCACGCCTCGCCGCCGCCGCGGACGAGGTCCCGGCACTGGCCGGGCACGAACGGCGGGTGCGCCGCCTCTTCGACGCCCTGCGCGGCCGGGAGCTGGCCTCCCAGCGCATCCACGGGGACTTCCACCTGGGCCAGACCCTGCTGGGGCGGGACGGATGGCACATCATCGACTTCGAGGGCGAGCCCCTCAAGTCGCTGGCCGAGCGCCGACGCCCCGACAGCCCGCTGCGCGATGTCGCCGGCATGGTCCGCTCCTTCGGATACGCCGCCGCCACCGCGACCGGGCTGGCCCCTGCCGATCGCGAGGACTGGGAGTTGACCTGCGTGAACGCCTTCGTCGGCGCCTGCGTGGACACCGACGAGCCGTTCGTCGGCCGAGACGATACGCTGAGTGCGTATGTGGCGGACAAAGCTGTCTACGAAGTGCTCTACGAGCACCGCAACCGGCCCGACTGGATCCACATACCGCTGAATGCTCTTGAGAGACTGGTCGCTCTCGGGACGTCCGACTAGCGCGCTCCCCCGCGCCACTGCAGAAAGGCTTGGCATGACTCGAACGAATTTCGGGAACCTGACCGGTCGGGACCTCGAGGGTTTCCACACCGGTGGCGACACCGAGGCCTGGCGGCGGCTCGGCTCCCACGTCGTCGAGGTCCAGGACCCGACCCGGGGAGCACTGCGCGGCACGCGTTTCGCCGTCTGGGCCCCCAACGCCCGCCGCGTCCAGGTGATGGGCGACTTCAACTGGTGGCAGGGCGACGACATGGAGCTCGTCCCCGGCTCCGGCGTCTGGGCGCTGTGGAAGGAGGACGTGCTCGAGGGCACGAGGTACAAGTACAAGATCCAGCACGCCGACGGCACCTGGCAGGAGAAGGTCGACCCCTACGCCTTCCACTCCCAGAGGCCCCCCGAGAACGCCTCCGTCGTCTGGACGTCCCACCACGAGTGGGCGCCGAGCGAGGACGAGTGGCTCGCCCGACGGGCCGCGGCCGACCCGTACCACTCCCAGATGAGCATCTACGAGCTCCACCTGGGCAGCTGGCGCAAGGGCCTGGGCTACACGCAGCTCGTCGAGGAGCTGCCCGAGTACGTCCGCTGGATGGGATACACGCACGTCGAGCTCATGCCCGTCATGGCGCACCCGCTGGCGGCCAGCTGGGGCTACCAGGTCACCGGCTACTACGCCGCCGACTCGCGCTACGGCGACCCCGACGAGCTGCGCGTGCTCATCGAGGCCCTCCACGCCGCCGGCATCGGCGTCATCCTCGACTGGGTGCCCGGCCACTTCCCCAGGGACGACTGGGCGCTCGGCCGCTTCGACGGCACGGCGCTGTACGAGCACGCCGATCCGAGGCAGGGCGTGCACCCCGACTGGGGCACCTACGTCTTCAACTACGGGCGCAACGAGGTCAAGAGCTTCCTCGTCTCGAACGCCCTGTACTGGGTCAGCGAGTTCCACATCGACGCCCTGCGCGTCGACGCGGTCGCCTCGATGCTCTACCTCGACTACTCCCGCAAGGAGGGCGAGTGGGTGCCCAACAAGTACGGCGGCCGCGAGAACCTCGAGGCCATCGACCTCCTGCGCTACGTCAACAAGCACCTGTACGAGCGTCAGCCGGGCGTCATGATGATCGCCGAGGAGTCCACGAGCTTCCCCGGGGTCACCAAGCCGGTGCACGAGGGCGGCCTGGGCTTCGGCTTCAAGTGGAACATGGGCTGGATGAACGACTCGCTCGAGTACATCGAGCTCGACCCGATCTACCGGCAGTACCACCACAACGAGATGACCTTCGCGATGGTGTACGCCTACTCGGAGAACTACATCCTGCCGATCAGCCACGACGAGGTCGTCCACGGCAAGGGCTCCATGGTCAACAAGGTGCCCCAGGACGACTGGCGCAAATTCTCCACCCTGCGCACCTTCTACTCGTTCATGTGGGCCTTCCCCGGCAAGCAGCTGCTGTTCATGGGCCAGGAGTTCGGCGAGCGCGCCGAGTGGAACGAGGAGGCCGGCCTCGAGTGGTGGGTCGACGGCATGCAGTGGCACAAGGGCCTGCGCGACATGATGCGCGAGATCAACCTGGTGCAGGCCGCCACGCCCGCCCTGTACGAGCGCGACTGCGAGCCCGACGGCTTCAGCTGGATCAACGCCAACGACTGGATGGCCAACACCTTCAGCTGGCTGCGCTACGGCGCCGACCACGAGCGCGAGATCGTCGCCTGCATGGCGAACTTCTCGCCGGAGCCGTACGAGCAGTACGCGATCCGGGTACCCAGGCCCGGCGTGTGGCGCGAGATCCTCAACACATCCGACACCAGGTGGGACGGCGACGGCGGCTACGAGAACGGCGTCCTGACCACCTTCGTCGGCGAGGACGGCACCGACCAGCTCATGGTGAGGGTGCCGCCGCTGTCCGGCCTGTGGCTGGCCTACGACCCGGTCGCCAGCGCCCATCAGGACCGCTGAGCAGCGGATCCGCGCTAGATTCGCAGCTGACGCCGACGGGCCCGACCCCTGAGGGGGCCGGGCCCGTGCCCGTCGCGGCGAGGGATCGGGAGGGGTCCACCATGACTGACGGTTTCCAGGTGCGCGTCGTCGCCGAGGGCGACGTCGGGGTCCTGCACTGGTCGGGCTACGCCGATCAGCCGACCCTCGACGAGGCCGTCTCGCTGGCGGCCGACGACTCCCTCATCGGCCGGGGCCTGCGCCGGGTCGAGGCGAGCATCCCCGCCACCGACAGGGCCGCTCAGCGCGCCCTCCACAAGGCCGGTTTCCGGCGCGAGGGGCGCCGCCGCCGGGTCGTGCCCGACGGCAGCGGCGGCTACACGGACGCTCTGCTGTACGCGCGCCTCATCGAGGACCAAGTCTACGGCATGGGCGCCATGACGGCGATCATGGACTCGGTCATGCCGACCCACCGCGTCATCGGCCACGTGCTCGTCCGCGACGAGACCGGTCGGGTCCTGTTCGTCGAGCCGACCTACAAGGACCACTGGGAACTTCCCGGCGGCGTCGTCGAGGCGAACGAGTCGCCGCGCGCCGGCGCGCTCCGCGAGGTCCGCGAGGAGCTCGGCGTCGAGATCGCCCTCGGCGCCCCGCTCGTCGCCGACTGGATGCCGCCCTACCTGGGCTGGCACGACGCCCTCGAGTTCATCTTCGACGGCGGACGCCTGGCGGCCGGGGCCGTCGAGGACTTCGTGCCCCCGCCCGAGGAGATCCGCGGCTACCACTGGGCGGAGCCGGACGAAATCCCCTCGCGGGTCGAGGACTTCTCAGCCCGGCGCATCGCCGGCATCCTCGACGGCACCGGTCTGGGCTACACCGAGGCGGGCTCCCCCGTCGATCCGCGACCCGGCCCGCGGTGAGCGCGACGAAGCGGTGAGCGCCCCCTGCGAGCCGTCGCCTTGGCGTGTTCGGAGAATCTCGGGACCGCGGCCCCGGGCCGGGCGTCCCGAACAGGTGCGGGAGGGGTCAGGGGCCTCCCGGATGGGCGCGAGGAGTCCAAGAGCTGCCGTTGCGCCCCCTCGCACGACCCGTACATCGTCGTGTCATGACCGTTCCCGGAAAAGGAGGGGTGCTGACCGCCCTCGCCCTCCCCGTGGCCCTCTCCGGGTGCGCCGGGGAGCCGACGTCCTCGTCGTCCGCGGCAGATCCCTCCGCCTCGTCCCCGTCGAACCCCCGCTCGACTCCGACGGCGCGGTCCTCGTCCCCCGTCCGACGGCTCCTCCCGGCCCACTCCCGATCCCGACGACACCGATGGGGAGGGATCTCACGATCACCGACTTCTTCATGGTCGACGACGACATGACGGAGGACCTCCACGACGTGGCGACGCTGGGGGGCAGACAGAAGGCGATCGGCGGAGGGCTCTCCTACGGTGAGGCCGTCCTCGAGCTGGGACTCGCCATCTGCGCAGGAGCCTCTCTTTCAGCGCGGGTCAGGCGAATGACTCCCGCTCCTCGGACAACGTGCTCCGGATCGAGATCCACACGGACGGGGCGAGCGACCGACTCGTCGACATCGCTTTCGACGAGGTGAAGCCGATCGAGGTCGACGTCTCGAACGTGAACGCGCTCAAGATCGTCATGAAGTACCAGACTCACAGGGGCGACTCGTGCAGCTTCGACGGGTCGATCACCGGGGTTGTCCACGGGCTGCGCCTGAAGGCGCAGCCGCCATGCCCGCCTCGAGAAGTCCCGTCCCCGAGCACGACGAGGGGCCTGCGCAGGGCGCGAACGGCGCGCGAGGGCCCCGATCCCCATGGCCGAGGCCGCTGTCGGTCAGGGGAGGGCCTTCGGGTGGGCGACCATCATCACGTGCCTCACCGGCCTCGTCCAGCGCCGTCCTTCCCCCGGCGATGACGGCGGGAGGACGGTATCGGCCGTGCCTCGACCTCCGGGGCGTCGAGGCGTCCTTCGAGGAGCCCCACCGGACGGAGGTGTTCTACACAGGTACGGCGACCGTGGACCGTCGCGCCCGGTACGGGGAGTTCACCCGGCGCGGCCACACCGTGGACAGCGACCGGGTCCGGGTCGTGTCGGGGACCAGGGACGCGTCCGCGGCCTGCTGGGCGGAGACCATGGCCCCGGAGGATGAGCTGACCGCCTCCGTGCGGGCGCTGGGTTCAACGGCGCTGCCGATCGGCCGCTGAGCCGGTGCCCGGGGGCACGACGCGGAAGAGGCGGAGCACCCGGTTCGGGTCGCATTCCGGATCGCATGCCCGGTGCGGGCGGTCATTCCTCCGCAGAGCCCGGTCCCCGTCGTCATCGCCGCGCGGACCGGTCCACCCCCACGACGGCACGACCCGCCCGGATCCCGCATCATGGATCCGGGCTCCTCCGCGCGGCTCCTCGGGACACCGTCTGCGCCCTGCGGCGCCCGGGCCGACGTCGCTGCGACCGAGCCCGGGGGCGGGGACGACCGGGGGCCGGGCCCTCGGCCCGGCCCCCGGTGGAGCAGCGGTCAGCCCGCGAGGACCTCCGAGACCACCTGCCGGGCACCCTCCTGCAGCTGGGCCAGGTGCTCGGCGCTGCGAAAGGACTCGGCGTAGATCTTGTACTTGTCCTCGGTGCCCGAGGGGCGGGCCGCGAACCAGCCGCCGTCGGTCGTCACCTTGACGCCGCCGATCGCCGCGCCGTTGCCGGGGGCCTCGGTGTAGATGTGGGTGATCGGGTCGCCGGCGAGCTCGGTGGCCTTCACGTCGGCGGGTGAGAGGGCCTTGAGCCGGGCCTTCTGCTCACGGGTGGCGTCGGAGTCGACGCGGGCGTAGTGGTAGTCGCCGAACTCGGCGGCCAGCTTCGCGTAGTGCTGGCTCGGGGTCTGGCCGGTCCTCGCGGTGATCTCGGCGGCCAGGAGATCCATGATGAGGCCGTCCTTGTCGGTCGTCCACGTGGCGCCGCCGAGCTCGAGGAAGGAGGCGCCTGCGGACTCCTCGCCCCCGAAGCCGAGGTCGCCACTGATGAGGCCGGGGACGAACCACTTGAAGCCGACGGGCACCTCGACGAGCGTGCGACCGAGCTTGGCGGCCACGTTGTCGATCATCGAGCTGGACACGAGGGTCTTGCCGATGGCGGTGCCGGCGGGCCAGCCCGGACGGTTCCCGTACAGGTACTCGATGGCGACGGACAGGTAGTGGTTGGGGTTCATGAGGCCGGCGTCGGGCGTCACGACGCCGTGACGGTCCGAGTCCGCATCGTTGCCGGTGGCGATGTCGTACGCGTCCTTGTTGCGCACGAGCGAGGCCATGGCGTTCGGGCTCGAGCAGTCCATCCGGATCTTGCCGTCGGTGTCGAGCGTCATGAAGTACCAGGTGGGGTCGATGACCCTGTTGACGACGGTCATCGAGGGGATGAACCTCTCGGAGATGTACTCCCAGTACTGCTCCGAGGCGCCGCCGAGCGGGTCGGCCCCGATGCGCAGGCCCGAGGCCCTGATGGCCTCGATGTCGACGACGTTGACGAGATCCTCGCAGTAGGCGGTGCGGTAGTCGTGGCGCTCCACCTGGGAGGCGGCCCGCTCGTAGGGGATGCGCTCGATGGAGCCCGGGTCGGCGAGCAGCTCGTTGGCGCGGGCGGCGATCCAGCCGGTGGCGTCGGTGTCGGCCGGGCCGCCGTTCGGCGGGTTGTACTTGAAGCCGCCGTCGCGCGGCGGGTTGTGCGAGGGCGTCACGACGATGCCGTCGGCCAGGTCGGCGCTGCGGCCGCGGTTGTGGACGATGACGGCGCGCGACAGGGCCGGGGTGGGCGTGTACTCGTCCTCGCGCTCGGCGATGACGTGCACGCCGGCGGCGACGAGCACCTCGATGGCGGTCTTCCACGCCGGTAGGGACAGGCCGTGGGTGTCCTTCGCGATGAACAGCGGGCCAGTGGTGCCCTGCGAGGCCCGGTACTCGACGATCGCCCGGGTGATCGCCGCGATGTGCGCCTCGTTGAAGGCGCCGTCGAGGCTGGAGCCGCGGTGGCCCGAGGTGCCGAAGACGACCTGCTGGTCGGGATCGGCGGGGTCGGGCTTCATGTCGTAGTAGGCGCCGATCACTTCGTCGACGTTGATCAGATCGGAGGGGAGAGCCGGTTGCCCGGCGCGTTCATGTGCCATGGCCCCATTCTCTCTCACCCGGACCGCACCGCGCAGGGGGTTCGTGCAGCGACCCGGCCCCAATCGTCCCCCGATCCGGGGACCGACCGGACCCCGATCGCCCGGTGGAACAATGGATGCATGAGTCAACCGGTCAATCCGCACAGGGCCTCCGACGCGCCGCAGCGTCAGGGCGCCGCAGCACCCGCCGCCAACGCCTCGTTCAGTCGTCCCGGCGCCATCGATCTGTCCCAGCTGGCGGCCCGGGCCCCCGCCGAGCAGGACCCCTCCGGCCCGGCCGCCGGCGTGGGCAGCTATGCGGTCGAGGTCACCCAGGCCGAGCTGAATTCCGTGCTCCAGCAGTCCATGAACCACCCCGTGGTCATCGCGCTCCTGTCGGGCTCCGACCCGGGCTGCCGACGGTTCCGGGAGACGCTCACGAGAGTCTCCGACGGCGACGCGGGCCGCTGGCTGCTCGCCACCGTCGACGTCGACACCCAGCCGGGCATTGCCCAGGCCCTCGGTGTGCAAGCCGTCCCGACCGTCGTCGCGGTCATCGGCGGTCAGGTCGCCCCGCTCTTCCAGGGCACCGCCGACGAGCAGCAGGTCCGCGCCGTCATGAAGCAGGTGCTCGACATGGCCGTCGCCAACGGCGTGGCGGGCCGCGTCGCCCCCGTGTCGCACCCCGAGGACGGCCCCGATCCGCGCTTCGCCAGGGCCGACGACGCGATGGCCGCCGGCGACTACGCCACCGCCATCGCCGAGTACGACAGACTCCTCGCGGCGAACCCGAAGGACCACGAGGCGGCCGCCGCTCGGGCCACCGCCTCGATGCTCCTGCGCGGCGCCTCCGGCGACGCCCGGGACGCCGTCGCCGCCGCCGACGCCGATCCGCAGGACATCGACAAGGCGTTCGCCGCCGCCGACGCCCAGATCATCGCCGGCGACGCGGCCCGCGCCTTCGAGCGCCTCATCGGCCTCGTGCGCACCACCGCGGGCGAGGACCGGGAGCGCGTGCGCGTGCGCGTCCTCGAGCTCTTCGAGACGATGGACCCGGCCGACCCGGTGCTGCTGGCCGCCCGCCGCGACCTGGGCCGGGCGCTCTTCTGAGCGCCCCGTGCCCCGGCGCCGGGGCACGGGGTCCGCGGCCGGTCCCGCCGGGCCGGGGGCAGGGCCCGTGACCAATGCCGCCCGACGGCGCCAGGTCGGCCGGTCTGTGCGATGATGTCCCCATGGAAAACGAAGATCTCTTCACCTGCATCGACCATGTCGCCTACGCGTGCCCCGATGCCGACGAAGCCGCGAAGTTCTACATCGAGACCTTCGGCTGGCACGAGATCCATCGTGAGGAGAACCCCGACCAGGGGATTCTCGAGATCATGATGGCCCCCGCCGCCGAGCTGACCCCCGACATGACCCAGGTCCAGATGATCAGCCCGATCAGCGAGACCTCCACCACCGCCAAGTGGCTCGAGAAGAACAACGGCCGCGCGGGCCTGCACCACATGGCGTGGCGCGTCGACGACATCGACGCCGTGAGCGCCACCCTGCGCGAGCGCGGCGTGCGCCTGCTCTACGACGAGCCGCGGGTCGGCACCGGCGGCAACCGCATCAACTTCATGCACCCGAAGTCGGGTCGCGGCGTGCTCATCGAGCTCACCCAGTACCCGAAGAACTGAGTCCTCCCGAGCCCCGGCCGATGACGGTCCGGCGGCGGATCATCCGTGGCGCGCCCTGTCGAGGCGCGCCACGGTCGCGTCCGCGCCGCCATCGGCGCCCGGGGAGTGGCCCCGGACCCGGGTGCCCTGCGCCGCCGCCCCGCCGCTCGTGATGGTCCTCTCCCCCGCCGGACTGCCCGTACGATGGGGGAACGTGGTGGTCCGACCCAGACGGTCCGACCCATCGGCAGAAGGAGAGGCCGCCGTGGATGAGGAGAAGACGATGGGAACGGACCCGGCGCCCTTCTCGGATGACGTCCTCGAGGCCCTCAGGGGGATCGACGCACGGCTCGGCGCCCTCGAGGGACGCCTCGCATCCATCGAGGCGGGCCTGCACGCCGACGCCCCGCGGACGCATGCCCCGCCTGGTGGGGCGGCGGCGCCCGCCCCGACCCCGCCGGCGATGCCCGTGGTCCCGCCGGCGATGGGCGCCCCGGTCGTACCGCCACCGCCCCAGCGGACGGGCGTCCCGCCGCAGGCGCCGACCCCAGCCCCGGTCGCGATGCCAGGCCTCGCGGCCCCGGCGATGCCCGTCGTCCCGGCGATGGGCGCCCCGGCCGTGCCGCCACCGCCCCAGCGGACGGGCGTCCCGCCGCAGGCCCCGCCTCCGGGTCCCTGGACCGTGCCGCCTGCCGCCCCCTCGTGGACCGGCGCGCCCGGCCCCGTTCCCCGGGGGCAGGACCCCCTCACCGCGGCGCCGTCGCGCCCAGCCCGCACGGAGAGCCGCGTCGGCACGTACCTCCTCGCGGGCGCGGCGGCCCTCCTCGTCATCCTCTCGGGGGCGACCCTCGTCGCGATGCTCTGGGATGCGATCCCCGACACGGTCAAGGTTGGCGCGGTGCTGGCCCTCGGCGTCGGGCTCACCGCCACGGGGACGTGGCTGGCGCTGCGTCGGCATGTCAGCGGCCTCCACGCCGCGACGGTCATGGGGATCGGCGGCGGTCTCGGGTTCGTCGGGCTCATGGGGGCCTGTCTGCTGGGGATCGTCCCGGCCGTCCCCGCCTTCGCCGCGCTGGGCGCGTGGACCCTGGTGCTCATCGTCCTCGCCGCGTGCACCCGCCTCGTCCTCACGACGGTCATCGCCGCCCTCGGCGGCGTGGCGACGGCGGCGCTCGCCGCCGGGCAGGCCGCCGCGCGTCCCCAGGAGTCCCTGCTCGCCCTGCTCCTCATGGTCTCCTACGTCGGCGCGACGGCCCTCGCGTCGGCCGTCGTGGTCCGGGTCGTGCCGCCGACGGCACGACCCGCCCACCTCGTCGCGCCCCTCCTCCTCGTCGTCGTCACCGCGGTCCTCGCGCCCTTCGAGGGCGCCCACCGGATCTCAGTGCCGGGGACGGCCGCAGCCACGGGGCTGCTCGTCGGCGTCCTCGTCGCGCACCTGCTCGTCCTCACCGCCTGCGCCCGCGCCGCGCAGGACCTCCGGGAGGCTCCGCCGGCCGACCGGGACGGGCAGGGGCCGAGCCCGGCCGCTCGGCCCTCGAACCCGTGGGGGGCCGCCTGGCTGGGCGCGCCCCTCGTCCTCGCCGTCCTGTTCGTCCGCCTCATCGCCCTTCCGGACGCCCCGTTGGACTCGCGCACGAGCTCCCATCTGCTCCTGGCCGTGCTCGGCGCCGCCGCGCTCGCCCGGCTCCTGCCGGCCGTGCGCCCGACGTTCGCCGCATGGGCGGGCCACTGCCTCCTCGCCGCGGCTCTCCTGGCGGGGCTGATCGGCTCGCCCCTGGGCGGCCTGCCGGCGCCGCTGCTCGGCGAGCTCCTGCTCGTCGCCCTGCTCGCCGAGGTCTCGGTGCTCCTGGCCGGCGACGTGTCGGGGGCGTGGGTCCTCGGCCTCCTCGCGGTGCTCGTCCAGGCGGTGGCGGCGAACCGCTGGGACGACTCCGTCGTCGTCCTCGCCAACGCCCTCGCCGTCGTCTGCCTCGTCCTGCTCGCCGATCATCTCCTGCCGGGCAATGGCGCCGTGCGCCCGACCACCCTCGTCGTGGCGGCCCTGCTCGTGTGGCGGGTCCCCCTGACCGCCGCTGCGACGGCCGGCGGGCTCGGCCTCCCGCAGCGGTGGGTACCGGCCCTGGGCTGGGGGCTCTCGGCGGCCGCCCTCGTCCTGCTCGCCGCGCTCGGCCTGGGCCAGGGGCTGCACCGTCCCCTCGCCCTGCTCGCCGGCCGGCACGCCGGGGACCGCGCCCGGCCCGTCACCGGCACCGGCCGCACCCGTCCCTCCTCGTGGGCCTCCGTCATCCTCGCACTCGTCGCGTGGGCGTGGTCCTGGAACTGGACGCTGCTGGACGCCGCGGCGCCCGACGGGGTCGCCGCCGCGCAGGGCCAGCGCATCGTCCTCGGAGCGGCGACCCTCGCCCTCGCGGTCGCTGTCGTGTGGCTGCTGGCCCCACTGCTCGCGCTGCCGTTCCACGGCCTCGTCGCGGCCCTCGTCGGCACCTGGCTCGTGGTCGCGGCGACCCTCCTCGTGAGAGACACGGCCGTGACGGGCGCGGCCGCCGGGGTCGCGATGCTCGTCTCCGGGGCCCTGGCGATCGTCCTCGGTTTCCGCCGGAGGGCCCGGGCCGTGCGCCTCTACGGGCTGTGCCTCGTCATCCTCATGGTCCTCAGGTTCGCCTTCTGGGACCTCGGGGCGCAGAGCTCCCTCACGAGGGTCCTCGCGCTGCTCGTGGGCGGCCTCGTCTGCTTCGGGCTGTCCGTCCTCTACGCGCGGGCGGACGCCCAGTGGGGCGCCCCCTCCCCCGCCGCGCAGGCCGCGCCGCCGGCAGCCCAGCAGGCCGTGGCCTGGCAGCAGGGCCCCGCCCGGCCCCAGCAGCAGGGCGCCCCCGGGTGGGCGCCGCAGGGGCCGACGCCCTGGCCCGGCGGACCGCCGGTCCGGAACGGCGGCTGAGGGGCCGTGGGGCGCACCTGGTCCGGCGGACCGGGCGTCCCCGAACGGGCGGTGCGGCACGATGGTGTCATGAGAATCCGTCGCGGCCTGGCCGGTCTCGGCTGGCGCCTGTCCCCCTACCGTCTCGTCGGCCACGAGCCGCCGTCCGAGCCGGGCGTCTTCCTCGGCGCGCCCCACACGGGCAACTGGGACTTCATCGCCCTCCTCGGCGTCGCCTGGCACTACGGGATGCCGATGAAGGTGCTCATCAAGGACTCCTGGGTCAGGGGCCCCGCAGGCCCCCTCATCCGGGCCATGGGCGGCATCGGCGTCGACCGCTCCCGTCCCGGCGGTCTCGTCGACGAGCTCGTCGCCCGGGCGGGGGCGACCGCTTCCAGCTCGTCATCGCGCCGAAGGGCACCCGTTCGCCACGCGCGCACTGGCCGGTCGGGATTCCGCAGGATCGCCCTCGCCGCCGGGCCGCCCGTCACGCCGGCGGGGATCGACCCGGCGCGCGGGGAGGTCGAGATCGGCCCCACGCTGACGATGACCGACGACGTGCGGGCCGACATGGACGCGATCCGCGCCTCCTGCGCGCGCTTCGGCGCGTCGTCCCGGCCAGGCGCTCCGAGCTCCGCCTGCGCGAGGAGGACGCCGGGCGCCGGGCCCCGACCGGGCCGCACCGCTGAGCCCGGTGTCCGGGGCGGCGAGTCCGCGGCGCGACGGGCCCGCCCCGTTGGTACCCTTCAGATGACCTTCCTCAGGAGCTTTTGATGAGCGATTACACCGACGCCGGCGCTGACGAGTTCAGCGAGGAGACCGGCCTCAACCTCTTCGACGACCGGGCCAGCGCCGCGGGCAGCTTCCCGCACGCCATGATGGGATACGACCGCAGCTCGGTCGACAACTACGTGCGCGACCTCGAGCGCCGTCTCGCCGCGGCGCGTCAACTCAACCGCGACCGGCTGCGCGACCTCGAGTCGCTCAAGGCCCAGCAGGGCACCACCGACTTCACCCGGCTCGGCGCGCACGCCACCGCGCTGCTGCGCGCCGCCGAGGCTCAATCCGACGACCTCGTCTCGAAGGCGGGCATCGAGGCCGAGCGGATCAAGGAGGAGGGCCGCCGCGTCGCGGCCGACCTGCGCGCGAACGCCCAGACCGAGGCCGACGACATCCGCGTCTCCGGCATGACGAATCTGCGCACGATGCGCGAGGAGCTCCAGCGCCAGAGCCAGGCCGTCCTCGACGAGGCCAAGGCCCAGGCCGGCACTCTCGTCGAGACGGCCCAGCGCCAGGCCCGGACGATCACGGACGAGGCCGAGCACACCGCCGCCATGACGCGCCGCACCGCCGAGGGCGAGGCCGAGGCCTCCCGCAACCAGCTCGCCAAGGAGGCCGCCGACGCGGCGACCGCCTCGCGCAACGAGGCCGACCAGATCACCGGCTCCGCGCGCACGCAGGCCGAGCGGATCATCGCCGACGCCACCGCCGAGGCCGAGCGGATCAAGGCCGACGCCACCGCCGAGGCGGAGGACCTGCTCGCCTCGGCGCGCACCGAGGCCTCCGAGACGCGGACGAAGGCCGAGCAGGAGGCTGCCGATCTGCTGCGCTCCGCCCGCGCCGAGGCCTCCGAGACGACGTCGAAGGCGGGCCGGCTGGCCGCGGACACCGCGAGCGCCGCCCAGGGGCAGGCCGAGAAGATCCTCGAGGAGGCCCGCGCCGGGGCAGACGCCATCCGCGTCGAGGCCAACGAGGCGGCCCGGGCGCGCCAGGAGGAGGCCACCGCCCAGGCCGAGCAGATGCGCGCCGAGATCGCCGAGCTCTACGCGGCCGCGACGAAGGCGACCGAGGAGTCCACCCGTTCGGTGCAGAAGCAGACCGAGGAGGCCCGCAGGATCACCGACGAGGCGCTCGAGAACGCCGAGCAGATCAAGATCGAGGCCGCGAACACGGCCGAGGCAACCGTCGCCGCGGCCAACCGCCAGTCGGCCATGATGAAGGACCGCCTCGAGGAGCAGTACTCCTGGCGCAAGGAGCAGCTCCAACGCGAGACCAACGCCCTCCAGCTGCGCAAGGACACCCTCGTAGCCCAGCTCGCCGACATCCGCGAGCTCGGCGAGGAGGCCGCCGAGGACTTCGCCGACGCGGACGGGGCGGAGCCCCCGGTCGACGTCGCCCTGCCCGAGGGCGGGGACGACCGGGACGACGAGGACGCCGAGGACACCCGCGAGGTCCACATCGCCGACAACGAGGAGTGGCTCAAGGAGGCCCCGCCCGAGGACGCCGGGGCCGCCGCCGACGAGCCGACCGCCCTCATCAACACCGAGGAGGTCGTCGCGGCACCGGCCGCCCAGCAGCACGGGAGGAAGCGCCGCTGAGGGACGCCCGGGCAGAGGAGGGGCGGCCGCTCGACGGCCCTCGGCTCAGAAGAGCCGCTCGGCGGCGTTGTCGATGCCGCGCAGCGCGTCGTAGTCGACGGTGAGGCAGGTGATGCCGCGGTCGGCCGCCAGGACGCGCGCCTGCGGCTTGATCTCCTGAGCCGCGAGGACACCGCTGACGGGCGCGATGAGCGGGTCGCGGTTCATCATCTTGAGGTAGCGGGTGAGCTGCTCGACGCCGTCGATCTCGCCGCGCCGCTTCACCTCGACCGCCACGTAGGCGCCCCGGGCGTCGTGGAGCATGATGTCGACCGGCCCGATGGGGGTCGGGTACTCGCGGCGCACGAGCGTGAAGCCCTCGCCGAAGGTGCCGGGGTTCTCTGCCAGCAGGGCCTGCAGATGGGCCTCGACGCCGTCTTTGCGCAGCCCGGGCTCGACGCCCAGATCGTACTCGCTGTCGTCGATGATCTCGGCGATGGCGATCTGGAGGGTGTCCTCGCCGCCCCGGACCGTCCACACCTGGTCGATCCGCTCGTCCAGCTCGGCCGTCGTCGCGGCGAGGTCGGCCGGCGCATCCCGGACGGTGAGCGTGCACGGCGGGGTCATCCAGTTGAGCGGCTTGTAAGCGCGGTCATCGGCATGGACGGACACGGCCCCGTCGGCCTTGATCATGATGAGGCGGGTGGCCATCGGCAGATGGGCCGTGAGCTTGCCGCCGTAGTCGACCTGGCACCGGGCAATCACCAAACGCACCCGACCACGGTATCAGCAGCGCCGCCCCGCCGGTGCGGCGCCGGGCACGGGCCCGGCGCCCGACTAGTCTTGGGGGCGTGGCACACCGTCGTCCGAGCAAGCACACGCGCCCCGCGCGCCCGCTGCGGCTCGCCTCGTACCCGACCAGCGCCGTCAAGCGCGACGGCCGCTGGGTCGTGCGCCGGATCCGCGCCGGGCGGTCGACGAAGGACTACCGCTGCCCCGAGTGCGACGGGATCGTCTCCGCGGGCACCGCCCACGTCGTCGCCTGGCCGCACACCCCGCCGATCGGCTCCGGCTCGGGCCTGGACTTCCGCCGCCACTTCCACGGCTCCTGCTGGGAGCGCCGGCCGTGAGCGGGGCCGTCGGGCTGCACACCGCGACGATCGGCTCCGGCCCGGTGCCGGTCGTCCTCCTCCACGGCCTGCTCGGCCAGGGCCAGAACCTGTCCACGGCGGCCAGGGGCATCGCCGACCTGGCAACGAGCCTGCTCGTCGACGTGCCGAACCACGGCCGTTCGGGGCGGACCGAGCACGTCGACTACCTGGAGCTGGCCGACGTCATCGCCGCCGAGCTGCGCGCCCGCGGCGCCGCCGAGCGCCCCGTCGTCCTCGTCGGCCACTCGATGGGCGGCAAGATCGCCATGTGCCTGACCCTGCGCCACCCCGACCTCGTCGCCGGGCTCGTCGTCGTCGACGTCTCACCCGTCGACCACGACGGCGCCGAGTCCTTCGGCCGGATCATCGACGCGATGCTGGCGCTCGACCTGACGCGGCTGCGCTCACGCGCCGAGGCGGACGAGGCGCTCGCCTCGGCCATCCCCGATCCGACGGTCCGCGGCTTCGTCCTGCAGAACCTGCGACGCACCGACGACGGGCCGGGATGGGCGTGGCTCGGCGACCCGCGCCTGCTGCGCGCCGAGCTGGACGTCGTGTGCGGCTTCCCCGACATGGCAGGAGCCCACTGGGACGGCCCTGTGCTGTGGGTCGCCGGAGCCGACTCCGACTACGTGCAGGACCGCCACGAACCGGTCATGCGCGCGCTCTTCCCCCGCGTCCGGCTGGTCCGCGTCCGGGGCGCGGGCCACTGGGTGCACGCCGACCGTCCGCAGGTCTTCATCGGGCTGCTGCGGGCCTTCCTCGCCCCGTGGAGCGCCGGTGCGGGGACGCGCCCCACGCGCCCCGGAGGCGGTCTCAGCCCAGCGTGACCCGGCGCAGCGTCGTGTCCGCAGCCGGGGAGGGCGAGGCGCCCTGGGCGAAGCCCTTCTCGGCGATCTGCGAGAGCACCTGCCGGCCCGCCTCGTCGACGGTGCCGAGCACGGGGTGGTCGCCGGAGATCGTCGAGTCGGCGTAGGTCATGAAGAACTGGCCCCCGTCGTGCTCGGGATCGGCCAGCGCGACCGTGCCCGCCGGGTAGCCGCACTCGGTGCGGTCCCCGTCCGAGCAGCTGACCAGCGGCGAGCCCGTCTCGGGGCTGAGGCCGTAGCCGGAGGTGCCCTTGCCGGTGCCGCCGGGATCGCCGCACTGGAGGACGAACAGCCCCGCCGTGGTCAGCCGGTGGCATCCCGAGCCGGTGTAGTAGCCCTGCTCGGCCAGCGACTCGAAGGAGTGCACCGCGCAGGGGGCCGCGGAGCGGTCGAGGGTGACGGTGATCGTCCCGGCGCCCATCGACAGCGTGACGGTGGCGGTGCCGGAGGCCGGCACCTGCTCCCCGTTCGGCGGGTCGACGGGCCGCGCCGGGCCACCGGTGACGGTGTACTCGCAGGTGACGCGGGCCACGGAGGCCGACCCGGTCCCGGGGCCCCCGGGCGTCGGGGCGCTCGCGCACCCGCCCAGCACCAGCGCGGTCGCCGCCGCGATCCCCACGAGCGTCGTCGTCCTGCCCATCTCATCGACCTCCCTGCTGCCTCACAGGGTGCCATCCTCCGGGCCCTTCTGCACGGCGCGCCATGCCGGTTACCCTGAGCCCATGGTGAATCTCACACGCATCTACACGCGCACCGGCGACGCCGGCAGGACGAGGCTGTCGAACAACGAGGAGACGGCCAAGACCGACCCTCGCGTGGAGGCCTACGGCTGCACCGACGAGACCAACTCTGCCCTCGGCGTGGCGCTCGCGCTCGGGCCTGACAAGAAGCTCCGCGAGGCGCTCGTCCTCATCCAGAACGAGCTGTTCGACGTCGGCGCCGATCTGTCCAATCCCGTCGTCGCGAACCCCGAGTGGGAGCCGTTGCGCGTCGTCCAGTCCTCGATCGACCGTCTCGAGCGCTGGTGCGACGAGTTCGGGGAGCCGCTGCCGAACCTGCGCTCGTTCATCCTGCCCGGCGGCTGCCCCCTGGCGGCCCAGCTGCACATCGCCCGGTCGCTCGCCCGCCGCGCCGAGCGCAGGGCCTGGGAGGCCGTCGAGGCCTTCGGCCCCGAGGACGAGCGGGCCGAACCGCACGGCGGGGTCAGCCTGTTGGCCGTGAAATACCTCAACCGTCTGTCCGACCTGCTGTTCACCATGGCGCGCTACGCGAACCTGGTCGCCGGGCACGATGAGGTGCTGTGGCTGCCCGGCGGTGAGCGCAACGCCGCGCACGCCGAGCAGGTCGCCGCCGCGAGGCCGGTGCACCGCTCCGCCGGCGCGCAGTGATCCGTCCCGTCCCGCCAAGCGGAACGGGACGTCACGGCACGCGGCGGGTCCACTCCTCGGTGGTGAACTTCTCGTCGAGCAGCCGCCGGGCCCGGGCGAGCTCCTCGGGGCGGTAGTCCGACTCGACGGCGTCGTAGCGGCCCATGAAGTGGGCGATGAAGCGCCGGAAGAGCTCGGCGCGGGACAGGCCCGTCTGCGAGCGCATGGGGTCGACGCGCCTGTTGGCGCTCCTCGTCCCCTTGTCGGAGAGCTTCTCGCGGCCGATGCGCAGCACCTGCATCATCTTCTCGGCGTCGATGTCGTAGCTCATCGTCACGTGGTGCAGGACGGTGCCGTCGGTGAGTCGGCGCTGGGCCGCGCCGCCGATCTTGCCCTTGTCGCTGGCGATGTCGTTGAGCGGCCGGTAGACGGCGTGGATGCCGACCTCGGCGAGGGCGCCGAGCACCCAGTCGTCGAGATAGGCGTAGGACTGCTCGTAACTGAGCCCCTCGACGAGCGCGCCGGGCACGGTGAGCGAGTAGGTGATGCAGTTGCCCGGCTCCATGAACATGGCGCCGCCGCCGGTGATGCGGCGCACGACCCGGATGCCGTACCGGGCGGCGTTGTCAGCGTCGATCTCGTTGTGCACGGACTGGAAGGAGCCGATGACGACGAGCGGGGAGTCCCAGTCCCAGAAGCGCAGGACCGGGCCCCGGGCGCCCGAGGACAGCTCGGCGGGGAAGACCTCGTCGAGCGCGACGTGCATGGCCGGGTCCATGACCCTCGGGCCGATGACCTCGAAGGCGAGGTCGTCCCAGCCGATGGCCCCGCCCACCGCGCGGCGGGCGGCGATGGCGACGGCCTGCGGGTCGAAGCCGACCATGCGCACGTCCTCGTCGAGGGCGGCGCGGATGGCGTCGGTCAGCTCCGCCACGGAGGCCGAGGTGGGGACCCCGTCGATGCCGGCGTTGATCCGCTCGAGGGCCTCGTCGGGTTCGAGGAAGAAGTCGCCCGACAGGTGGGCGTTCGCGTAGCGGCCGTCGACCTCATCGACCTGGACGACGACGAGCTTGCCGCCCCGGACCTTGTACTCACCGCGCACGGCGCGTCTCCTCGTTCATCTCGGGTTCGTCTGGTGGCGGCGGCCCTCGCCGGGAGGGCCCGCCTCGAGCCAGCTCATGAAGCCGGTGAGGCACTCGGTGTCCATGCCCAACTGCCACAGCGCGTGCCCGCTGGGGCCGGTGCGCTGGGCGACGGCAACGACCTGCTGGCCGACCGTGAGCCTTTGGAGGTCGGCCTCGGCGGGTGGGCGGTACTCGACCAGCTCCGCCTGGCGGCGGTGGATCACGACGTTCGGGCGCCGTCCGAGGGACAGCACCCGGTACCAGCCCAGATGGTTGCCCTCGTAGCGGGCCAGGCCGGAGTGCCAGGGGCGCACGACCGGGCGCTCCTGGCGCAGCTGACACTCGAAGACGCCGCCGCGCGACCAGATCCACCGGATGCGGAGGGCGCCGAGGACGCACAGCAGGGCGACGGCGACGAAGACCAGTGCCGCGAGCCCGACGACCATCCCTCCCCTGTCCATGGCCAGAAACCTACCCGCCCTGCGCCGGAGTGGCCAACACCGAGCGGACCAGGGGCATCGTCGTCAGTCCTGGTCGACGACCCGGACCGGGGCAGGGGTGACCTCGACCTGTCCTCCCCCGGCGAGCGCGGCCGCCGTCGAGGCGGCCCGCACCTGGGCGATGGCGTGGTTGTACTCGCGGACCTGGCTCTGGTCGGCCTCGCCCGAGTCGACGACGCCGTGCAGGTGGGCGATAGTGCTGCGCGCCTGGTCGACGGAGATCTTCGAGGAGATCTCGCCGAAGGCGCTCAGCAGCGAAACGTGGTTGCTGAAGACCGAGATGAAGCCGTCGGAGACGGCGACGACCTCGGTGACCCCGTCGACGCGCGTGATCTTCACCGCGCACGGCACGAGGGCGGCCATGATCGGCGCGTGGTTGGCCAGGATGCCGATGTCGCCTTCGGTGGTCCGGGCGACGACGCTGATGGCACGGCCCTCCCAGACCCTGCCCTCGGCGGCGACCACCGTGACCTCGAGGGGGGTGGACATCAGGACTCCTTCTTGAGCTGGTCCCACTTCTTGTAGACGTCGTCGAGATCGCCGACGTTGAAGAAGGCCTGCTCGGGGACCTCGTCGCACTTGCCCTCGCAGATCATCTTGAAGCTCTCGATGGTCTGAGCGAGGGGGACGGTGGAGCCCTCGACGCCGGTGAACTTCGTCGCCATGTAGGTGTTCTGGGACAGGAACTGCTGGACGCGGCGGGCCCTGGAAACGACGATCTTGTCCTCCTCGCTCAGCTCGTCGATGCCGAGGATGGCGATGATGTCCTGGAGCTCCTTGTTGCGCTGGAGGATCTGCTTGACCTGCGTGGCGACCTCGTAGTGCTCCTTGCCGACGTACTCGGGGGCGAGCAGCCGGCTCGTGCTGGTCAGCGGGTCGACGGCCGGGTACAGGCCGCGCGAGGCGATCTCGCGGCTCAGCTCGGTCGTGGCGTCCAGGTGCGCGAAGGTCGTGGCCGGGGCCGGGTCGGTGTAGTCGTCGGCCGGCACGTAGATGGCCTGCATCGAGGTGATGGAGTGGCCGCGCGTCGAGGTGATGCGCTCCTGGAGCTGGCCCATCTCGTCGGCCAGGTTGGGCTGGTAGCCCACCGCCGAGGGCATGCGGCCCAGCAGCGTGGAGACCTCCGAACCGGCCTGGGTGAAGCGGAAGATGTTGTCGATGAACAGCAGCACGTCCTGGCTCTGGACGTCGCGGAAGTACTCTGCCATCGTGAGGGCACTCAGGGCGACGCGCAGCCGGGTGCCCGGGGGCTCATCCATCTGACCGAAGACGAGGGCGGTGTCCTTGAGCACACCGGCCTCGTCCATCTCGTGGATGAGGTCGTTGCCCTCGCGGGTGCGCTCGCCGACGCCGGCGAACACCGAGGTGCCGCCGAAGTTGTGGGCGATGCGGTAGATCATCTCCTGGATGAGCACCGTCTTGCCCACGCCGGCGCCGCCGAACAGCCCGATCTTGCCGCCCTGGACGTACGGGGTGAGCAGGTCGAGGACCTTGAGCCCGGTCTCCAGCATCTGGGTGCTGGGCTCCAGCACATCGAACGGCGGAGGGTCGCGGTGGATCGGCCAGCGCTCCTGGACGCTGACGGTGGCGGGGTCGACGTTGAGGACGTCGCCGGTGGCGTTCCACACGTGGCCCTTCGTGACCTCGCCGACGGGCACGCTGATCGGGGCGCCGGTGTCGACGACCTCGGTGCCGCGGCGCAGGCCGTCGGTGGGTTTGAGGCAGATGCAGCGCACCGTGTTGCCGCCGATCTGCAGCGCCACCTCGAGGGTGATCGTGCGGCTGCCCTCGCCGGCGTCGAAGGACACGTGGAGGGCGTTGTTGATCTCGGGGATGCGGCCGTCAGGGAACTCGACGTCGACGACGGCGCCGATGACGCGGACGACGCGGCCGTTGACCGTCGTCGTGGCGGGATCGGGAGCTTGTGCTGTGACAGTCATTCAGATCTCCTGCGTGGATTCGGACAACGCTCCTGCGCCGCCCACGATTTCGTTGATTTCCTGGGTGATCTCGCCCTGACGCGCCTGGTTGGCCTGCCGCGTGAGCGTGTCGATGAGGGTCCTGGCGTTGTCGGTGGCCGAGTGCATGGCCTGCTGCCGGGCCGCCAGCTCGGAGGCGGCGGACTCGCGCATCATGTACTTGATGCGGTCGATGACGTACAGCGGCAGGAGCGCGTCGAGCACGGTCTCGGGGTCCGGCTCGAACAGGTACGGCGGGACGAAGCCCTCGGGCCGCTCCAGCGCCACGTCGGGGCTCTCGGCCACGTCCCCGCTGTCCCGGACGATCTTGAGCGGCAGCAGCCGGATGATCTCGGTCTCCTGCGTCACGAGCGACCGGAAGCGGGTGAACACCACGTGGATCGAGTCGACGCCGCCCTCGTCGGTCGGTCGCAGGAAGGCGTCGATGAGGGTGCTGCCGATCTCGAAGGCGTGCTCGTAGTGGGGCTCCTCGCTGAACCCGGTCCAGGAACCGGTCAGCTCGACGCTGCGGTAGGCGAAGTACTCCTGTGCCTTGCGCCCGACCGTGTAGATGTCGACCTCGCGGCCGAGCTCGTGCAGCCGGTCGACGAGGCCCCCGGCCGCCCGCATGACATTGGCCGGGTAGCCCCCGGCCAGGCCCCGGTCGGAGTTCACCACGAGCACGGCGACGCGGGTGGCCGTCGTGATGTCGTTCGTCAGCGGGTGGCTCACGCGGGAGTAGGCCGCGGCCGAGGAGACCGCCCGGACCAGCTCGCGCGTGTACTCGTCCGAGTTGCGAGCCTTCCGCCGGGCCCTCGTGACGCGGGAGGCGGCGATGAGCTCCATGGCCTTCGTGATCTTCATCGTCGTGGCCACGGAGTTCTTGCGCTGCCGCAGTTCGCGCAGGGATGCGGGCATGTCAGGACCTCTTCGTCGCGACGATCCTGGCCTGGCCGATGCCCTTCGCGGCGCCCTCGTCGGTCTCCTCGCGGCGCAGCGGCTGGCCGTCGGCGGTGCGGAAGAGATCCGTGAAGGCCTCGATCCGGCGGGTGAGCTCGTCGGCGGACTCGTCCGAGAGCTCGCCGGAGCCCTCGATCGCGGCGAGGACGTCGGTCTGCCCGCGCAGGTGCTCGATGAACTCGTCGACGAAGCGCAGCACGTCGGCGACCGGGACGATGTCGAGGTGCCCGTTGATGCCCGACCACAGGGCGACGGTCTGCTCGGCCATCGGGACGGGACTGGCCTGGCCCTGGCGCAGCAGCTCGGTGAGTCGGGCGCCGCGGTCGAGCTGGCGCCGGCTCGTCGCGTCGAGATCGGAGGCGAACATGGCGAAGGCCTGCATGTCGCGGTACTGGGCCAAGTCGATCTTCAGCGTGCCGGAGATCTTCTTCATCGCCTTGGTCTGGGCGGCGCCGCCGACGCGGCTCACGGACAGGCCGACGTCGACCGCCGGGCGCTGGTTCGCGTTGAACAGGTCGGACTGGAGGAAGATCTGGCCGTCGGTGATCGAGATGACGTTCGTCGGGATGTAGGCCGAGATGTCATTCGCCTTCGTCTCGACGATCGGCAGGCCGGTCATCGAGCCGCCGCCCAGGTCGTCGGACAGCTTGGCGCAGCGCTCCAGCAGCCTGCTGTGCAGGTAGAAGACGTCGCCGGGGTAGGCCTCGCGGCCCGGCGGGCGGCGCAGCAGCAGAGACATGGCGCGGTAGGCCTCGGCCTGCTTGGTGAGGTCATCGAAGACGATGAGCACGTGCTTGCCGTGGTACATCCAGTGCTGGCCGATGGCCGAGCCGGCGTACGGCGCGATGTACTTGAAGCCGGCCGGGTCGGAGGCCGGCGCGTTGACGATGGTGGTGTACTCCATCGCGCCGGTCTTCTCGAGGTTCTCGCGCACCTCGGTGACGGTCGAGTTCTTCTGGCCGACGGCCACGTAGATGCAGCGCACCTGCCGGTCCGGGTCGCCGGTGAGCCAGTTCTCGCGCTGGTTGATGATCGTGTCGGTGGCGATGGCGGTCTTGCCGGTCTTGCGGTCCCCGATGATGAGCTCGCGCTGGCCGCGGCCGATCGGGACCATCGAGTCGATGGCCTTGAGGCCGGTCATGAGCGGCTCGCGGACCTCCTGGCGGTGCATGACGTCGGCGGCCTGGAGCTCCAGGGCGCGGCGCCCCTCGATGCCGGCCAGCGGCCCCTTGCCGTCGATGGGGCTGCCGGTGGCGTCCACGACCCTGCCCAGGTAGCCGTCGCCCACGGGCACCGAGAGGATCTCGCCGGTGCCGTGGACGGCCGAGCCCTCGTCGACGCCCTCCGAGTCGCCGAGGATGACGGCGCCGATCTCGCGGAGGTCGAGGTTGAGGGCGATGCCCGTCGTGCCGTTCTCGAAGCGCAACAGCTCATTGGCCATCGCATGGGGCAGGCCCTCGACGTGCGCGATGCCGTCGCCCGAGCTCGTCACGCGGCCCACTTCCTCCGGTGCCGCCCGGTCGGGCGTGAAGTCCTGCACGAAACTGTCCAGCGCGCTGCGGATCTCGTCCGAGCTGATGCTCAGTTCAGCCATGGCGTCCTGTCTTCCTCGATTCTCCATGTGCCCCCGGGGGCAGGTCTGTGGGGATCAGGCGAGCTGTCTGCGGGCCTGGTCCAGGGTGGCCGCGATCGTCCCGTCAATCACGTCGTCGCCGATGAGCACGCGCACGCCGCCGAGCACGTCCGGGTCGACGCTGATGCTCAGGTCGACCGGCGCCGCGTAGAGGCGCGCCAGCTGGGCCCTCAACCGCTCCGCCTGGTCCTCGGGCAGGGCCCTGGCGACGGTGACCCGGGCCAGCCGCCGTCCGAGGACGCCCGAGGCGATCTCCTCGTAGCCGGCGAGCGTCCGGCCGACCCGCCCGCCGCACCGGGCGGCGTGCTGGACAAGGACGAGCGCGGCGGCGCTCAGCCGGGGGCCGAGCAGCCGCGTCACGAGCGCGGAGCGCTCCTCGGGGCCGGTCCCGTGCGCCGACAGCGCCTGGTCGAGCTCGACGTGGGCGCCGATGAGCCGCGCGCAGGCCCCGAGCTCGGCCCGGACCGCCTCGGGGTCGCCCGAGCGGACGCCGATGCGCACCCCCTGCTCCTCGAGCGCGTCGGCGAGCGCGAACCCCGACGGCCAGTCCAGGGCGACGGCGCGCGCGAGCAGCCCCGTCGCCCCGGGGCCGATCCGCCGGCCGACCAAGCGCTCGGCGAGCCGGCCGCGGGCGTCCGGTTCGAGCGTCGTGTCGGTCAGCGCGCGGCGCAGCGGCGGATTGTCGCGCAGCGCGTCGGCGAGCTCGAGGAGCTCGCCGACCAGCGCGGCGGTCGGGGCGAGCCCGTCGGCGGCCGCGTCGAGCGCCGCGGATCGGTTCTCGGGCACGGCGTTCACTCCCCCGCGCCCGACACGCACACGGGCTGGGACTCGAGCTCGGCGAGGAAGCGGTCGACCGTGCGCCGGGCCCGCTCGTCGTCGAGGGACTCCCCCACGATGCGACCGGCGAGCGTCGTGGCCAGGCCACCCACCTGGGACCGCAGCTCGGTCAGGGCGGCCTCGCGCTCGACGGCGATCTGCGCGCGGGCCTCGGCGATCATCCTCGCCTGCTCCTGCGCGGCCCGCTGCTTGGCCTCGGCGACGATGAGGTCGCCGCGCTCGGTGGCCTCGTCCCGGGCGCGCGCGGCCTCGGCCTGCACCGCGTCGAGCCGCTTGCGGTACTCGGCCCGGGCGGCGTCCGCCTCGGCCTGGACCTGCTCGGCATGCCTGATGCCGCCCTCGATCTCGTCGGACCGCCGCTCGTAGAGCTCCTCGAACCGAGGGGCCACCGCCTTGGCCACGATGAGCCACATGAGGGCGAGCAGGGCCAGCCCGGCGAGGAACTCGGGCAGCTCGGGCAGCAGGGGCCCGAGGTCGAGCAGCGGCACCAGTTCGAACGGTGTCATCGCGGACCGCTCACCGGATGACGAAGGCGAGGACGAAGCCGAGGATGGCGAGCGCCTCGACGATGGCGAAGCCGATGTAGACCGGCTGCATGATGGTGCCCCTGGCCTCGGGCTGGCGGGCGATGCCGTTGATGCCGGCGTAGAAGATGAGTGCCACGCCGATGCCCGGGCCGAGTGTCGCCAGGCCGTAGCCGAGAACGTTCAGCGAGCCGCTGATCTCCAACGGAGTCATTGCGTTTCCTTTCGGATGTCTTCCTTCGGATGAAGAGGCTGAGGGGCTCCTCAGTGGGCCTCGCCCACGGATGACCCAATGTACTGCGCGGTCAGCATCGCGAAGATGTAGGCCTGCAGGAAGCCGATGAACAGCTCGAGGCACAGCATGAGCACGCCGAAGAGCAGTGTCACGACGCCGGTGACGTTGTAGAAGACGCTGTGGGCCCACGTGAGCAGGGCGGCGCCGCCGCCGACGAAGACCATGATCGACATGTGGCCGGCGAACATGTTCGCGAAGAGCCGGACCGACAGGGTCAGCGGCCGGGTGAGGAAGGTCGAGATGAACTCGATCGGGATGATCACCGGGACCAGCCAGGCCGGGACGCCCGAGGGCAGCATGGCGACCCGCAGGTAGCCCAACCCGTGCTGCTTGAAGCCGGACACGACGTAGGCCGCGAAGGTGAGGATCGCCGCCGCGTAGGCGTAACCGACCCGGGAGAACGTCGGGAACATGAACAGGAAGGTCTCGCCGAACCAGTTGCTCACGAGCACGAAGCAGAAGACGGTGAGCAGACAGGGCACGAACCGGCGGTAGCCCGGGCCGATCATGTCGCGGCCGATGTCGCGCACGAAGTCGTAGACGTACTCGGCGAAGAACTGCCCCCTCGTGGGGACGACCCGCAGCCGGTGGGCGGCGATGAGCCAGAAGGCGAGGATGCCGACGAAGGCGACGAGGGCCAGAAGGAGCGGCTTGGTGAACCAGGTGGTGCCGAACCAGCCCTCGAACTGGAAGTCCTCGGTGCTCGGGGCCCGCCATCCGGTGGTGGCGCCCGTGAGCAGCTGCGAGCCCCATGTGGTCGCGATCCACACGATGATGACGAGCACCGCGATGAGGGCCGGGCTCGTGCCCCTCCGACGCACGGACTCCTCGGGAGCCGTCCCCTGGGCAGTGCTCATTCATCCCCTCCGAACCGCTTGATGATCAGGTAGACGGCAGCAGCCGTCCCCACGACGAGACCGATGGGCAGGAACACGGTCGCGTGCAGGAGGCGATCGGCGAGCCAGCCGAGCGCCCCGTAGAAGCCGATGCCGGCGAGCAGATGGGAGACCGCCGTGATGCCGTCGCCGCGCGCGGTCCCGGCGTCCGCGACCCCGGGGACGCGCTGCTCGACGTCGGTCGCCGGGGCGTCGGGCCGGTGCTCAGCACTCATCGGCGTCCCCCTCCGCTCCATCGCAGTCGTAGACGTAGCTCCGTGTACGACGCAGAACCCGTATGATCCCACCGGACCAGCCGCAAACCAAGGCTACCGTCGTCCAGGCGAACCAGTCCACACGGCCACACCCGGCGAGCCAGCCCGCCGCCGTCAGCCCCCGCATGGCCAGGAGCACCAGGGCCACCCGGACGACGAAACCGACCAGGACCGGGCCGAGGGCCCGCGCGCTCGGGACGCGCAGCGCGCGCGCATTCCAGACGACGCCCACCGCGAGACAGCCGCCGACGACGACGAGCGCCAGCGCCCAGCCTAGCAAGCCGTCCGCGCCTGCAGCGACGAGACCGCCCACGGCGGCCGGGACGCTGCACAGCAGCGCCCCGGCCGTCCCGCCGCTCAGCATCGTGCGGGGCCAGGAGCGCCGCGAGGTCGTCCTCGTCACCGGGCGTCCCGCCCCGCACGACGATGGCGCGCGCTGAGCGGGCCGACGGTGACGAGAACGGCGAGGATGACGAGCACGACGAGCGCGGCGACGAGCCAGCCGTTCCAGACCAGACCGAGGACGATGACGCCGAAGGCGACCAGGGCGGTCCACATGTACATGATGAGGACGGCCTTGACCTGCGAGTGACCGCGCTGGAGCAGCCGGTGGTGCAGGTGCTTCTTGTCGGCGACGAACCACCAGTTGCCGTTCCAGGTCCGGCGGACGTAGGCGAGCGTCAGATCGGCCAGCGGGATCGCCATGACGGCGATCGGCAGCAGGATCGGCAGCAGCGCGGGCAGGATGTCGCCGCTGCTGGGCGTCAGGGCTGACGAGTCGATCTGGCCGGTCAGCGAGATCGTGCTGCAGGCCAGCAGCAGGCCCAGCAGCATCGAGCCGGAGTCGCCCATGAACATGCGCGCGCGGTGGAAGTTGTGCGGCAGGAAGCCGGCGCAGATGCCCGCGATCGTCGCGCTGACGAGCGAGGCCGTCGTGGCGACGGCGAACTGCTGCTGGTAGGCCAGCAGATAGGTGTAGAGAAGTAGCGCGAGCGCGCCGATGCCCACGACCCCGGAGGCCAGCCCGTCGAGCCCGTCGATGAGGTTGACGGCGTTCACGCAGACGAAGATGTAGAGCACCGTGACGAGCAGCGACGTGGGCGTGTCGAGGGCGATGATCTGGTGCGGCAGGCTCACCCAGTACATGCGCACCCCGTTGAGGACGACGACGCCGGCGGCGAGCACCTGGCCCGCGATCTTCGCCATCCACGGCAGGTCGATCGCGTCGTCGATGGCGCCGATGACGCAGATGACCGCCGCCGCGACGAAGATGCCCAGGGCGTCGTGGGTGAGTGTGGCGTGGCGGCCGAGGAAGGGCAGGTGGATGGCCAGGAGGAAGGCCGCGAGGACGCCGATGAGCATGGCCACGCCGCCCAGGTAGGGCGTCGGGCGCGAGTGCACGTCCCGTTCGCGCACCGGCGCGAGGGCGCCCGTGCGCACGGCGACGCGCCGGCACGGTCCGCAGAGCAGGAAGGTGCCGAGGGCCGCGATGAGCATGACCAGGAGGTACTCGCGCATGGCCGCCTCAGCCCCCGGTCCGGTCGTCCCGGCCGGCGTCGGCCGGGCGGGACGACCGGACCGGTTCGGCGTCCGGCCCCCCGTCGGCGCGGGGGAGGCCCTCGAGGCCCGGGCTGCACTCGCGCAAGGCCTCGAAGCCGATGACGCCGGCGCGCAGCATGCGGCCGCCGTAGCCCCTGGTGAAGTCGACGATGGTCGAGGCCGTCGGGCCGGGGGTCGGGCCGCCGTCGAGGTAGACGGCGACGCTGTCGCCGAGCATGGAGCGGGCGGCGGCCACGTCGGTGGCGGGCGGTCGGCCCGAGACGTTGGCGCTCGAGACGGCCAGCGGGCCGGTGCGGCGCAGCAGCTCCCGGGCGTCGTCGTGGTCCGGGACGCGCACGGCGATCGTGCCCCCGCTCTCCCCCAGGTCCATCCGCAGGCTCGTCGGGGCCCGCAGGATGAGGGTGAGGGCGCCGGGCCAGAAGCGGGCGATCATGCGCCGGGCGCCGGGCGGGACGGCCGAGGCGAGCGCGGGGAGCATGCCGGGTTCGGCGATGAGCACCGGCGGGGGCATGTCGCGCCCGCGGCACTTGGCGTCGAGGAGGCCCTGAACGGCCTCGGGCGAGAACGGGTCGACGCCGACGCCGTAGACGGTGTCGGTGGGCAGGACGATCGGGCGCCCCTCGCACACGGCCCGGCCGGCCGCGGCCATCGCCTCGTCGTGCTCGGTGCGCAGGTCGAGACAGCGGCCCGGCCCGTTCGGCTCGGACTCGTTCACGGCGCTCATTCTTCCACCTCGGGCCGCCGGGCCCCGGACGCACGCACCGCGCTGACGAAACGGGGGCGGCCGGTCAGGTCGGGGTGGTCCTCGATCGTGCCGAAGGCGCCGGAGTCGGCCAGCAGCCGGGGCGCCGAGCCGTCCTGGGTCTCGTCGTGCTCGGCGACGAGCCAGCCGCCCGGTCGCAGGAGCCTTGCGGCCGCGCCGACGAGCACGCGGAGGGCGTCCAGGCCGTCCTCACCGGAGAAGAGGGCCTCGGGCGGGTCGTGGTCGAGCACGTCGGCGGGCAGCGCCCCGGCGGCCGCGGCGGGCAGGTACGGCGGGTTCGCGACGACGAGGTCGACGCGGCCGTCGAGCTCGTGGAGGGCCTCGGCCATGTCGGCGTGGACGACCCGGACCCCGCGCGGCTCGAGGTTCCGCCGGGCCCACACGAGGGCCTCCGCGGAGCTCTCGACGGCGTGGATGCGCGGCTCGCCGGGGCACTCCTCGGCGATCGCCGCGGCGATGACGCCCGAGCCGGTGCACAGGTCGACGACGAGGGGCGTCGGGCCGGTGCCGGGGCGCAGGGCGACGAGCCGGCGCAGCGCGAACTGGACGACGGTCTCGGTCTCGGGGCGCGGGATGAACACGCCGGGGCCGACGAGCACCCGGATCGTGCGGAACCAGGCGACGCCGGTCAGGTGCTGGACGGGCTCGCCGGCGGCCCGCCGGACGAGGAGCCGCTCGTAGCGGGCGGCGACGGGCTCGTCGAGCTCGCGCGTCGTGGCCAGGCCGGACGGATCCATCCGCGCGGCGTGGGCCAGGAGCAGGCGGGCGTCGGCCCGCGGCGTCGGCAGGCCCGCCCCGGCGAGCCGGGCGACGCCGTCCCTGAGCAGCGCCGCGGGGCGGCGGGCGCTCACGAGCGCCCCACCCTCTCGAGGCGCCAGGCGAGGTCGGCGGCGGCCAGGGCCTCGAGGAGCGGGCCGAGCTCGCCGGCGAGGACGGCGTCGAGGTTGTGCGCCTTGAAGCCGATGCGGTGATCGGTGATGCGGTTCTCCGGGAAGTTGTAGGTGCGGATGCGCTCTGAGCGGTCGACCGTGCGCACCTGACAGCGGCGGGCCTGCTCGGCCGCGGCGGCGGCCTCCTGCTGCGCGGCCGCGACGAGGCGGCCGCGCAGGATGCGCAGGGCCTGCTCCTTGTTCTGCAGCTGACTGCGCTGGTCCTGGCAGGTGACGACGATGCCGCTGGGCAGGTGCGTGACGCGCACCGCCGAGTCGGTGGTGTTGACGCCCTGGCCGCCCTTGCCCGTGGAGCGGTAGACGTCGATCCGCAGGTCGTCCGGGTCGATCTCGACCTCGTCCTCCTCGACGTCGGGCATGACGAGCACGCCGACGACCGAGGTGTGGATGCGCCCGGCGGACTCGGTGACCGGCACGCGCTGGACGCGGTGCACGCCGCCCTCGAACTTGAGGACGCCGTAGGGGGCCTCGTCCGCGTCGGCGCCGGGGGCGGCGCGGAGGGCGACGGTGACCGACCGGTAGCCGCCCAGGTCGGTGCCCTCGGCCTCGAGCGGCTCGACGGCCCAGCCGACGCGCTCGGCGAACCGGGTGTACATGGTCAGCAGGTCGGCGGCGAACAGCGCCGACTCCTCTCCGCCCTCGCCGGACCTGATCTGGAGGATCGCGTCGTCGGCGTCGTTGGGATCGCGCGGGGCGAGCAGGCGGGTGAGCCGCTCGGTGACGGACGCGAGGCGGGCGCCGAGCGAGTCGGCCTCGGCGGCGAAGTCGGAGTCGTCCCCGGCGAGCTCCTCGGCGGCGGCGAGGTCGTCGGCGAGCCGGTCGTGCTCGTCGAGGGCCCGCACGATGCCGGAGAGCTCCGAGTAGCGCCGACCGATCCGGCGCGAGCGCCGGGGATCGCCGATCACCGCCGGATCGGCGAGCTGGGTCTCGAGCCGGACGAACTCCTCGCGCAGCGACTGCGCGGCCTCGAACACGTGGACCCCTCTCCCCTTCCGGCCCGGCGCTCCGGCCCGGTGATCGGCACGGCGGGCGACGGGCGCCCGCAGACGACGGCAGGCGCCGGGGGACGGGACCCCGGCGCCTGCCGATGAGAACTACTTGGCCGCCGCCTTGCGCTTGCCGTAGCGGCGCTCGAAGCGGGCCACCCGGCCACCGGTGTCGAGGATCTTCTGCTTGCCGGTGTAGAAGGGGTGGCAGTTGCTGCACACGTCGACGGACATGGTCTCGCCCGGGTGGGTGCTGCGGGTGGTGAACCGGTTCCCGCAGGTGCACACGACCCTGATGTCGTGGTACTCGGGATGGGTGGCCTTCTTCATGAGTCTCTCCTGTTCCGTCGTCCGGGTCGCCATCGTGGGGCCCGCACCAGGTGCCGGGCCGGGCGTGAACCGGAGCGCCGCTCAATGGTAGCCGATCGGTCGGGGCCGTTCCAGCCGCGCCGCGGCCCGCCCCGCCGGCGAGACCGGCTCAGTCGTTCCCGGGCGTCGTCCGCGAGATGACGACGAGGAACTCCGAGTTGTTGCGGGTCTTGCGCAGCCGCCCGAGCAGCGTCTCGGAGGCCTTCTGCTCGTCCAGCCCGGACAGCACCCGGCGCAGCTTCCAGATGATGTCGCGCTCCTGGGCGCTCATGAGCAGCTCCTCGCGGCGGGTGCCGGAGGCCTCCACGTTGATGGCCGGGAAGATGCGCTTGTCGGCGAGCTGGCGCGAGAGGCGCAGCTCCATGTTGCCGGTGCCCTTGAACTCCTCGAAGATGACCTCGTCCATCTTGGAGCCGGTCTCGACGAGCGCGGTGGCGAGGATCGTCAACGAGCCGCCGTTCTCGATGTTGCGGGCGGCCCCGAAGAACTTCTTGGGCGGGTAGAGGGCCGCCGAGTCGACGCCGCCGGACAGGATGCGTCCCGAGGCCGGGGCGGCCAGGTTGTAGGCGCGCCCCAGGCGGGTGATGCCGTCGAGGAGGACCACGACGTCGCGTCCCAGCTCGACCAGGCGCTTGGCGCGCTCGATGGCCAGCTCGGCGATCGTCGTGTGGTCCTCGGCCGGGCGGTCGAAGGTCGAGGCGATGACCTCGGCCGTGGTCGTGCGCTGGAAGTCGGTGACCTCCTCGGGGCGCTCGTCCACGAGGACGACCATGAGGTGCACCTCGGGGTTGTTGAGGGTGATGGCGTTGGCGATGTTCTGCATGACCATCGTCTTGCCGGCCTTCGGCGGGGAGACGATGAGGCCGCGCTGGCCCTTGCCGATCGGCGACATGAGGTCGATGATGCGCCCGGTCATGTTGCCCGGCGTCGTCTCCATGCGCAGGCGCTCCTGCGGGTACAGCGGCGTGAGCTTGGCGAACTCGGGGCGCTGGCGCATGGCCTCGGGGGCGGCGCCGTTGACGGTGTCGAGGCGCACGAGGGGGTTGTACTTCTCGCGGCGCTCGCCCTCGCGGGGCTGACGGATGGCGCCGGTGATGACGTCGCCCTTGCGCAGGCCGTTCCTGCGGACCATCGACAGCGAGACGTAGGCGTCGTTGGGGCCGGGCAGGTAGCCGCTGGTGCGGACGAAGGCGTAGTTGTCGAGGACGTCGAGGATGCCCGCGACGTCGAGCAGGACGTCGTCCTCGCGCACCACCGGGTCCTCGAGCTCGTTCATGCCGCCGCGACGACGGTTGGAGCGATCGCGGTTGCGGCGTCGGCGCGAGCGGCGCGAGCCGCCGGACTCCTCGTCGTCGCGGCGGTTGCGGCGCTGCTCGCCGCCGGCGGACCTGCCGGCGTCCGACTCGCCGCCCCGGCCGGAGAGCCGGTCGAGGCGGGCCCCGACCTCGCCGGCGGTGTCGGACTCGGCGCCCCTGTCGGACGACCCGTCGCGGCCCTCGGCGGCACGTTCGCGGGCGGGGCGCTGGTGACGGCCGGAGCGCTGCTCGGCCGCCTCGAGGCGGGCGGCCACGGCGTCGGCCGTC